>Ga0209540_10000408_pt1 | contig 41681 bp, 37 predicted proteins | sample BarGraIncu01121A_FD_184501 | JGI IMG/M metagenome (GOLD analysis project Ga0209540, IMG submission 184501) | Arctic peat soil microbial communities from Barrow, Alaska - Barrow Graham LP Incubations 011-21A (SPAdes) (version 2) | ecosystem: Environmental > Terrestrial > Soil > Wetlands > Peat... | reverse complement strand
ACATGCAGTTGGGTCAATGCGTGAATACACGTTGGGAGCTTCATTGTACGAACTTGATAATCCGGAGAAAGAGATAGGTAGGTTAAGCAGTCCGTTGATGGTTCCAAATGAATCGGAAAGAGAAGGATATGTACCAAATGTGATTTACTCATGTGGTTCGCTGATTCATAACAACGATTTAGTAATTCCCTATGCAATGTCGGATCATTCATCTTCTTATGCCACCGTTGACCTTCAGGAATTGCTGGATGTTTTAAAAAACTCAGGAAATTCAGACGAATATAAATAACAGAATACAACCATCACTTCAAGTACATAGATAACAATATATCAACTATCTACAAGAAAATATGAAAAAACAATTTTTAGTCATCTTACTGTCTATCATCTGTCAACTGAGTAGTATGGCTCAGTTGACAGTTGAAGTATGTCAGGAAAAAGCCAAAGCCAATTATCCGCTGGTAAAACAATACGGACTTATTGAGCAAACAGCGCAGTACAACATAAGTAATGCCAACAAGGGCTACTTACCACAACTAACACTTTCGGCCAAAGGCACTTACCAATCGCAGGTAACAAAATTGCCTATCACCATCCCGAATATAACAATTCCCGGACTGAGTAAAGATCAGTATCAGGCTGTAGTGGAGGCTAATCAGGTGATATGGGATGGCGGAGCTATTTCTGCTCAGAAGAAAATAACCAATGCCAACACAGAAGTGGAGAAACAGAAACTTGAAGTTGATTTATACACGCTAAATGAACGGGTGAATCAATTGTACTTTGGCATTTTACTCATAAATGAACAGCTACGTCAAAATGATATTTTGCAAAATGAACTACAAACAAACTACAATAGGATAGCTAGTTACACGCAAAATGGGGTGGCGAACCAGTCGGATTTAGATGCACTCAAAGTGGAACAAATCAATACTCAGCAACGAGAAACAGAGTTGAAAAGCACTCAAAAATCTTACTTTATCATGCTCTCAGCTTTAACCGGCTTGACTATAGATACCAAAATTGAATTAATAAAACCTGAAATAAACCTCGCTACTCTGAATGCAACTGCCAATAACCGTCCTGAGATTGGACTATTTGAGGCACAAAATAAATTACTGGAGAGCCAAAAAGAATTGCTAAATGCTGGTAATCGTCCTAAGATTGGCGCCTTCGTTCAGGGTGGATACGGTAAACCCGGGCTAAATATGCTAACCAATGCCTTTTCTGATTTTTATATCGGAGGTATTCGATTGTCGTGGAATTTGAGCGGTTTTTATACCCAGAAAAATAATCTCAACAAAATCGAAATCAGCAAAAAATCAATGGATGTTCAAAAAGAAACATTTCTATTCAATTCTGATTTGATAACCAGTCAACAACAAACAGAAATTGAAAAGTTACAATCAACACTGTCCAACGATGATGAAATTATTCGTTTAAGAGGAAATATAAAAAAATCTGCATCGGCTAAAGTTGACAACGGAACGCTGTCCATCACAGACTTGATTCGCGAAATAAACGCCGAAGATCAGGCAAAACAACTCAAGTCCTTGCATGAAATTCAGCTGATAATGAATGTATATCAACTTAAAAATAATATCAATAATTAAACCCCATATCCGTCGACCGACGGAATTTAAATACTTACGATATGAAAACAAACTCTATTACACCTTCTTCAAAACGTAAAGTCTTATTCGGATTATCTATTATTTCAATATTATTTGTCTCGTGCGGCAAATCGAAAAGTGATGCAGATGCTTTCGGTACTTTCGAAGCAACCGAAGTAATTGTTTCTGCCGAAGCAACCGGCAAAATTCTTTCGTTCAACGTAGAAGAAGGTCAGGTGCTAACTGCCAATCAACTTCTTGGCGCTATCGATAGCACGCAGCTTTACCTACGCAAACAACAGATTGCCAGCAGTAAAAAAGCATTATTGAGTCGTCGCCCCGATATCAAAAAGCAAATTGCTGCTATCGAACAACAAATTGCAACAGCCAAAACCGAGCACACCAGATTTCAAAATCTGGTGAAAGCAAATGCTGCCAATCAAAAACAATTGGATGATATAAACGCACAAATTGCCCTACTAGAAAAGCAACTTGACGCACAAAAAACCACTTTAGTTACCGGTAATCAAGGCATCAACAACGATAGTGAAGGCATTTCGCTACAAGTATCTCAATTAGACGATCAGTTGAAAAAGTGCAATATTACAAGTCCGATAGCCGGAACCGTACTGGTAAAATATGCCGAAATGGGCGAAGTGGCTGCACCGGGCAAAGCACTTTTCAAAATAGCGGATACCGACAACATGATTCTCCGCGCTTATGTTACTGCCGATCAACTGACTAAACTAAAAATTGGTCAGAAAGTGAAGGTTACAACCGATTTTGGAAAGGATGAGACCAAAGAATACACCGCCACATTGGCATGGATTTCAAGCAAATCGGAATTCACACCCAAAACTATTCAGACCCGCGACGAACGTGCGAATTTGGTTTATGCTGTAAAAATAAACGTCAGTAACAATGGTTTGTTGAAAATCGGGATGTATGGAGAAGTGTCGTTTTAGTTGACAATTGATAATTATTTCTTATACTTCCCAAATATACAATCTAATGGACAAACAAAATATTCAATCTGAATCGGCTATTAGTTGCAAATCAATCAACAAAAAATACGATACAATTGAAGCTCTCAAAGGGGTTAGCTTCGAGGTGGAAAGGGGTGAGATTTTTGGAATCATCGGACCTGATGGAGCTGGAAAAACCACGCTCTTCCGAATTCTGACAACCCTGATCTTAGCCGATAGCGGAACAGCCTCGGTGGATGGATTTGATGTAGTGACCGATTACAAGGAGATTCGCAAACGGGTTGGTTACATGCCTGGAAAATTCTCGCTCTATCAGGATCTGACAGTGGAGGAAAACCTAAACTTTTTTGCTACTGTTTTCAATACCACTATCGAAGAAAATTACGAGTTAATAAAGGATATTTATCAACAGATTGAACCCTTCAAAAATCGTAGAGCCGGAAAACTTTCTGGCGGAATGAAGCAAAAACTGGCACTAAGTTGCGCGTTGATTCACAAGCCAAGTGTACTCTTTCTGGACGAACCCACTACCGGTGTCGATCCGGTATCGCGAAAAGAATTTTGGGGAATGCTCAAAAACCTGAAGGCACAAGGTATTACCATTCTGGTTTCCACCCCTTACATGGACGAAGCCGGTTTGTGTGATCGTATAGCATTGATTCAAAACGGGCAGTTCCTGAAAATCGACACACCAAAAAACATCGTCAATCAATACGAAAACAAGCTCTGGGCAGTTCAAAGCGACAATATGTACAAACTGTTGAATGATTTGCGGGCCAACGAGCTTACAAGTAATTGTTTTGCATTTGGAGATAAACATCATGTTTCAGTGAGCAGTGAACAGTTATCAATAAACAACTTGAAAGAAACATTGGATAAGTTAGGTCATACAAATATTGAAATTAGAGAAATAGAGCCAACAATTGAAGATTGTTTTATGCAACTCTCCCAGAAATAAGAGCTAAGAAAGAAAATGGAAAAAACAATTCAACATAATTCCAACAAAGTAATTATTGCCGAAAATCTAACCAAGAAATTCGGCAATTTCAAAGCAGTGGATAATATCTCATTTGAAGTGGAGCGAGGTGAAATTTTTGGATTTTTGGGAGCCAATGGTGCAGGAAAAACCACCGCTATGCGTATGCTTTGCGGGCTCAGCATTCCCACTGGCGGAAAAGGGTTGGTGGCTGGTTACGACATTGGCAAACAGACCGAACTTGTCAAAAAAAGTATTGGCTACATGAGTCAGAAATTCTCACTTTACGATGACCTCAAGGTGTGGGAAAACATCGAACTTTTCGGTGGAATTTATGGGATGAAAGACCAGGAAATAAAGCAGAAAACGGACGAGTTGATGCGCGTCTTGGATTTTGAAAGTGAACGGAATAAGTTGGTTGGTTCGCTACCATTAGGGTTCAAACAAAAACTGGCTTTTTCGGTTTCCATCTTTCATAATCCGCAGGTGGTGTTTTTGGATGAACCAACCGGAGGTGTCGACCCGATTACACGCCGTCAGTTTTGGGAATTGATTTACGATGCAACTTCACGCGGAATAACCGTTTTCGTCACGACACATTATATGGACGAAGCCGAATATTGCAATCGTGTTTCCGTTATGGTGGACGGAAAAATTGAAGCATTGGACTCACCAAAAAATCTCAAAAAACAATTTAATGCCAACAGCATGGATGAAGTATTTCAACAACTGGCACGAAAAGCTAAGAGAGTGGATAGTTGACAGTGGATAGTTAACAGCGAAACAAATATATGGAAGAAAAAACAGTCAAATATAAATCTTATGCTTTTGCGCTAAGAATTATCAAAGCTTATAAGTTTTTAAGCTCAGAGCAACGAGAATTTGTCCTCTCCAAACAATTACTGAGAAGTGGAACCTCAGTTGGAGCTTTAATAAGAGAAGCTGAACACGCAGAATCGAAAGCTGATTTTATTCACAAAATGAGCATTGCCCTGAAAGAAGCAAACGAGACTGAATATTGGTTGATGCTTTTGCATGATAGCGAATTTATCGATAACAAATCTTTCTCTTCCATTACCAGTGATTGTCAGGAATTAATCAAGATGTTAGTAAGCATAATTAAATCATCAAAAGAAAATAACAAAAAGCATTAACTGTTAATTTTCAACTGTCAACTGTCAACTAAGTACATGAAGCAATTATTATCATTTATACGAAAAGAATTTTATCATATCCTTCGCGACAAAACCACCATGATGATTTTGCTCTTGATGCCTATCATTCAAATCATTTTATTTGGTTTTGCGCTGACGACTGAGGTAAAAGACACACAGGTAGCAGTTCTCGTTCCAACCAACGACGAAGCTAGTAGTCGCATTATCGACAAGTTGAATGCCAGTGCCTACTTCGATGTGGTAGAGAGAATTCACACTACCGATGAAATTCAACCTGTTTTCAGAGATGCCAAAGCCAAACTGGTGGTTGTTTTCGAAGATCATTTCGGAGAGAAACTTCGTCATAACGGCACGGCGCATATCCAACTTCTGGCCGATGCCACCGATCCTAATGCAGCAACATCATTTACCTTTTACGCCAGCAATATTATCAACTCATACCAACAAGAATTGATGGGAGAAAATAAAAATCCCTATCAAATTACCCCCGAAGTAAAAATGCTTTTTAATCCTCAAATGAAAAGTTCATTTAATTTTGTTCCGGGCGTTTTAGGCATGATTATGCTCTTGATTTGCGCTATGATGACCTCCATCGCCATTGTTCGTGAAAAAGAAATGGGAACAATGGAAATACTACTTGTTTCGCCCATGAAACCCATCTACATCATCCTGTCCAAAATAACTCCATATTTTGTGCTTTCGTGTATTAATTTTGCCACCATCATGCTGCTTTCGGTATTTGTATTGGGTGTGCCTATTGCGGGGAGTTTTATGAGTTTAGTCGCCGTTTCGCTATTGTATATTTTTGTTTCGCTATCGTTCGGTCTACTCGTTTCTACCATAACACACTCACAACAAGCTGCTATGTTGGTTTCCGGAATGGGACTAATGATTCCGGTTATGCTTCTTTCGGGCATGATGTTCCCTATAGAAAATATGCCACTTCCGCTCCAATGGCTTTCGAATATTGTTCCTGCAAAATGGTATATCAGGGCTGTAAAAGCCATTATGATTGAAGGTTTAGGCATTACTTCTGTACTCAAAGAAGTTGGGGTACTTTGCCTTATGGGTATCGTTTTGGTCACCATCAGTCTGAAGAAATTTAAAGTGAGGTTGGAATAGAACAGAAGCAAGAGGCAAGGAGTAAGAGGTAAGAAAAAAAAAGACAATAGTATGATAAAGTATCTTCTTAGAAAAGAATTCAAACAAATACTTCGGAATGGATTTCTTCCGAAGATGATTTTTATATTTCCACTCAATGTGCTGCTCATTTTTCCGTGGGCGGCCAGTTACGAAATAAAAAATCTGAACCTGAGCGTGATCGATAATGACCACAGCTCATATTCACAACAGCTTACTCAAAAAATAATTTCGTCCAATTATTTCAAACTTACTGACGTGTCGCCAAATTACAACAAGGCACTGAAAAGCATTGAAAAAGGGGAGTCCGATATTATTCTTGAGATTCCGCCACATTTCGAAAAAGATTTAGTGAATCGTCAAGGGGGTAAAATCATGATTTCGGCCAATGCGGTAAACGGCATGAAGGGTAGTATCGGCATGACCTATCTCTCGAGTATCATAAGCGATTACAACGGGCAGGTTATTCAGGAACTAATGCCAACCAGTGCAGGAACCAACTCCACTCCTACCATTCAAATCGATTCACAGTATCGTTTTAATCCGCACCTCAATTACCGTGTTTTTATGGTGCCGGCGCTGATGGTAATGATTCTGACTTTGCTGTGTGGTTTTTTGCCTGCTGTATCCATCGTTAATGAAAAAGAGCGGGGAACTATGGAGCAAATTAACGTAAGTCCGGTTTCAAAATCGATGTTTATTCTGGCAAAGTTGATTCCATACTGGATCATCGGATTTATTGTTATCAGTATAGGTTTCCTTGTTGCGTGGGCAGTTTACGGGTTAATTCCAGCCGGATATTTTGCATCCATTTATTTGTTTGCCGCTATCTACATTTTGGCTATTTCTGGTCTGGGTCTGGTTATTTCCAACTATGCAGCCACCTTGCAGCAAGCCATGTTTATCGTGTTTTTCTTTATGATGCTGTTTATCATGCTGAGCGGTTTATACACGCCAATCGACAGTATGCCGGAATGGGCAAAGTGGATAGCTGCCTTCAATCCGCTGAAACATTTTATGATCGTGATGCGATCGATTTATTTAAAGGGAAGCAATCCTTTACAGCTAATGAATCAATTGATGGCGCTGATAGGATTTGCCGTATTCTTCAATACATGGGCGGTATTGAGCTATCATAAAAAGAATTAGTTTTCATATTAATCAATTGCCGTCTGCTTTAGCTGACGGACAAATATATATAATATTATTGGCTTTAGCCAAATCTGAAACAGATTTGGCTAAAGCCCTTTTAAATGGAACTCCTTTCAACCGTCAGCTAAAGCAGACGGCAATTGAGCTATAATTACATCAGAATTTGGACTCAGATACTTTGAGAAAAGGCTTCTATGGCCTTCTTTACTGAGCCATGAACAAGCAAGGCATTCTTTGCATGTTCGTAATCCAGATCGAGTTCTTCCATGAGCATTCTTGTTCCGCGGTCGACCAACTTGGCATTACTGAGTTGCATGTTCACCATTTTATTGCCTTTTACGCGACCCAGTTTAATCATGGTAACCGTAGAAATCATATTTAGCACAAGTTTTTCTGCCGTACCGGATTTTAATCGTGTACTTCCGGTAACAAATTCCGGCCCGACAATCACTTCAATGCGAATATCAGCTTCACGGGCAATCGGCGAATCGGGATTGCAAGAAAAAGAAGCAGTCAGAATACCATTAGCTTTTGCATTTCGCAACGCTCCAACAACGTAAGGCGTAGTTCCCGACGCAGCTATGCCTATTACCGTATCGGTTGTATTTATTTGATAGCTTTGCAGTTCTTCCCAGGCTTTGGTCAAATCATCCTCTGCATTTTCCACCGGATGGCGCAAGGCCTTTTCGCCTCCGGCAATCAACCCAACCACCAAGTGAGATGGCATTCCGAAGGTCGGTGGAATCTCCGATGCATCCAGCACGCCCAATCGTCCACTGGTTCCTGCTCCCACATAAAAAACCCGACCGCCCCGATTCATTCGCTCCACAATTTTTTCGACTAACTCCTCAATTTGAGGAATTGCTTTTTGAACTGCCAATGCCACCTTTTGATCCTCTTCATTCATCTCCATAAGAAGTTGACCTACTGATTTTTTATCGAGGTTGGTATGAAGAGAAGGTTGTTCGGTAATCTTTTGAAACGTCATGATACTTGTGTACTAATTTGCTAATATTATTGCATTTTCTAACTGTCAACTTTCAACTATCAATTGGTGTGATACTTCATCAATCCCTCCATCGGACTTTGCACCACTTCTGACACTTGTATTCCTCTTTCAAAAGCCACAATTTCCAATGTATCGCGGAAATAATGAGCAATCGAGCCAACAAATCCAACTTGTATATCTTCCAACGGATACTGCATCACATTGCGAACAAAAAACGCATCAAAACTATCGAACACCAAATTAAAGATAGACGGTTCTTCAATATTTTCGAGTAGAAATGGGGTAAATTTAGACAAGAACCGATTAGGAAAAGGCTTCTTGTAAACACTATCCATAATGATGGCAGGCGTGAGTTCATATTGAGCAAAAAACTTTTCTTTCAATTCTTCAGGCAATTGATTTTTCAAACAATCAGCCACAAAGAGCTTTCCCAGCACTGCACCGCTACCTTCATCACCCAAAATAAAACCAAGTGGCGATACATTTTCAACGATGTCAACACCATTGTAATAACAGGAATTAGAACCGGTTCCAAGGATACAGGCAATACCCCTTTCATGTTGAAACAGTGAACGAGCCGCACCCAATAAATCGCTTTGAATCTCTATCATAGCATTGTTGAAGAAACGAACCAACGCTCTGCTCACCAATATCTTTTTATCCGGGAACGAACAACCAGCACCATAAAAATAGATTTGCTCGATGTCAACACTGCCCAGTTTGGGTATCAATTGAGTATCCAGCAAAGCAATGATTTCCATATCGGTTTGGTAGAACGGATTAATACCGTCCGTAAAAACTTCACGCACCACACTCCCACTCTGCACCAAACACCAATGTGTTTTGGTTGAACCACTATCGGCTATTAATATGACCCCTAAATCCCCTAAAGGGGACTTTGAAGTTACTTTATTATCTATCATCCCATTAATATTTTACTTATAACAAATACAAAGATAGGATATATTTTCAAAAGAACAGGATTCCTTTTTCAATGGAAAATTGAAAATTTAGTCGTATTTTTGACAACCCAAACAGATAAATAATAAAATCTCCATAAATGAATAACCAAACTTCAAATTCCGCAGAGGCAAAAACCCCCTTCAGGGGGAAGGGGGTCATAAACTGCTTCGTTGCTTGTAACGAAATTGCACAAACTGAAAAAACAGTTCTACAAATCATTCAGTCACCACTCGTAAAAAACGTCTATCTCCTTGTAAAAAAAGGTGCTAACATACAATTAAAAGATTGCCAAACACTGGAAATTGATTCCATTCAAAGTAGCAAAACCATCCAACTGATTGCCGAAAAATCGGACACACCCTACTCGCTCATTTACACCAAAGACACTACGCTCGAGCTGGGACAATATGCGTTGGAACGTTTCTTTCACATTGCCGAAAGCACGAAAGCAGGACTGGTTTACGCCGATTATTACCAAATAGCCAACGGCGTTCGCTCCAATTCACCGGTCATCGATTACCAGGAAGGTAGCTTGCGCGACGATTTCAACTTTGGCTCAGTGTTGTTCTACAACGCTGCGAATCTAAAAAAAGCAGTTGTAGAAACAGCCACCGACTACCAGTTTGCCGGGTTATACAACCTTCGGCTAAAGGTATCGCAACAAGCCGAATTGCTTCATATCAATGAATATTTATATTCGGAAGTAGAACACGACACCCGCAAAAGTGGCGAGAAACAATTCGATTATGTGGATCCGAAAAACCGTGTCGTGCAACTGGAAATGGAAGCGGCCTGCACCGATCATCTGAAAAACATCGGTGGTTATCTGGCACCTGTGTTCACGAAAATTGAATTCAACGAAAGTAATTTTCCAGTGGAAGCCTCGGTCATTATCCCTATTAAAAACCGGGTAAAGACAGTGGAAGACGCTATCAAATCGGTACTGATTCAGAAAACCGGTTTTGAGTTTAACCTGATTATTGTTGATAATTTTTCTACCGACGGCACTTCGGAATTGATTTCCAACTATGCCAAACTGGACCCTCGCGTGATTCACGTTATCCCTGAACGCACCGATTTGGGTATCGGTGGTTGCTGGAATGCAGGAGTAGATAATGTGTTATGTGGTAAATTTGCTGTGCAGTTGGATAGCGACGATGTATATCAGGATGAAAACACATTGCAAACCATCGTTGATGCTTTCTACGAACAGAACTGCGCCATGGTGATTGGCTCGTATACCATGACCAACTTTGCCATGGAAACCATCGCTCCCGGACTGATTGACCACAAAGAATGGACACCCGAAAATGGTCGTAACAATGCACTGCGCATCAACGGACTCGGTGCTCCACGTGCATTCTACACACCTGTATTGCGCGACATAAAAGTGCCAAACACCAGTTATGGCGAAGATTACGCGCTTGGTCTACGCATCAGCCGCGAGTATCAAATAGGACGCATCTACACTTCACTTTACCTTTGTCGCCGCTGGGATGAGAATTCGGATGCTTCATTGGATGTAGTAAAAATGAATGGACATAATTTGTACAAAGATAAAATACGGACGATTGAATTGAAAGCGAGGAAAGTCAACTTTGCCAAAAAAGATTAATTTAAGGCTACTAAAAACAACAAAGATTAATATTGTATTAATTACTCAAATGTTATAATTAACGGAATAGATTTTGTAGTGTAAAAAAACTTAAATTCTAAAAACATACAATATGAAAAAGACATTCATCTTCAGTATTATTTTCTGTTCTTTTATTGCGTTATGGGCTAATGATGTTTCTGCCCAGGAGTACAAATATGATTTAAACAAGTACTATACTCCTGATATAGTACGAAACAGTTTAGATTTAAACTTTAACTCCAATGGAAGTTTAGACAGATCTGCGAGAAAAAGCCCAAATTCGCAAATGAATAGTGATACGACAATTAACAGTAACCTAAGCGGGGAACTACATGCACAATTTTCATCATATATTAGCACACGTAAATATGAATCTTTGTTGCAACTAAATTTGGATTTAAGTGGCAGCCTACGGAAAAGTGATTTATCAACAATTCATAATACCTATTATCCTAACACCTTTTCATCAAGTTCATCTGAAGGCATTCATATTGATTACAGTAAAAAAAAGTATGGCGCGAATAAAAAGTTTTTTTCTTTTGGACTCTCTTCAACCTTAAACCCATCAACGAGTTTTTTAAAAGAAACAATTCCCAGTTCAACCACTGAAAAAACCACTAACTATTTTCGAACAGATATTACACCTTTTATCGGAATAGGTATTGGAAGAATTGAGTCGGTAAAAGATGCCCGCCAAGCCATTTACATTTTGGAGGACTTGTCAAAGCGAGGTGTTTTAACCCGACATTTATCGGACGATGAAATATTTAAATTCTCGCAAATCATTTCGCAGGTAAAAAACAAACGATTTCTAGACTCCAGATTACATAAAATTGATGAGATATCTACCGTCGATTCTTTTCTGGTAAAGAACAACTTGCTAACCAAATCGGATGCTAGTTATTTTACCACTCTTTACGACAATTGGGAAAACGGCGCCAACTTCGAACGGACTTCAGGACAGTCGTTTGAGATGAGACTATCGCCGGATGTAAATTGGAATAATCGGAAAATAGAATCAAAAATATCGAATCCCGGTTCAGACACCTGGGAGAAACAAAATAACATGGACTTTGGTGCTAGTCTGGCGTTCAATTACAATTATGCAAAACAGATTAATTTGAATTGGGAAAAAACAGCCTATCTATCGCTTACCGGTTCAACAACCCGTGAGCAGCAAAGACTTTCAGTTGAAAGCGGTCAAGAGTATCTAACTAAAGATAACATGCGTAGCATTGCACTAAATGCTAATTATAGTATTGGATACTACCCAAACACACGCACGAACTTATCGGCCAGTATGTCCCAAAACTTTTATAAATATTTCTATGATGGGGTAACAAGCACTTATTGGAGCGACTCATTTAATTCAGCTACTACTCTTGGATTTAGCGCTGTATATTATGTTTCACCGCAGCTAAGTCTTTCTGGTAATACATCTATCAATAATAATTATTCTAATAGCAGAAATAGTATTTACAAGCTCAACGACAATCATTTGAGTGCAGGTTTTTCCGTTGCACTAAAATACTCATTCTTTTAATGACTCGAGCGCTCACCTGGGCATAAAAAAACATGAATAAACTCAATTCTAAAATTACAGAATTATTGCACGAGCAGGTTTCCAACTGGGAACTTGCTCGTGCCAATTATGCAGGACTGAAAACGGTTCGCACTAAATCGTTCGATTTCGGTGATTTTGAAGTAAAAGTACAGTTTAACCCGGCGCGCATTGTTTCATCTGGCGCAAAGGTGGATGCCAAAACGATTGCCGAGCGCAAGTGTTTTCTTTGTGCCAAAAATCGTCCTGTAGCGCAGACATCTATTGATGCCGGTGACTACCTGATTTTGGTGAACCCCTTCCCTATCTTCCCCGAGCATTTTACCATTCCACGCAAAGAACATGTCGACCAGCAAATAAAACCCTACTTTGCAGATATGCTCATGCTGGCTGAGACCCTAGACGATTATCTGATTTTCTACAACGGACCGCGTTGTGGTGCTTCAGCTCCCGATCACATGCATTTTCAGGCCGGAACGAAGGATTTCCTACCGTTAGTGAACGACTATAAACGACTGAAAGATACACACGCCCAGTTATTGGTGGAGTCGGATAACTTTCAGCTATTCAGCTTCAACAACTACCTGCGTACTGTTTATTGCATTGAGTCAACTGACGTGGAGAGTGCAAAAGATACGTTCGAAAAACTATATATCCACTTCGTAACGGAAGAAAATGTGGAACCCATGCTAAACATCGTCTGCACTTTCGAAGACGGCAAATGGCTTACATTCGTTCTTCCACGCAAAACCTTTCGACCATGGCAATATACCGCCGAAGGTGACCAACAATTGCTGGTTAGCCCTGCCACGGTTGAGATGTGCGGCATCTTTATCACCCCTATCGAAGCCCATTTCGAGAAAATAATGAAAGAAGATGTGGAAAGTATATTGGAACAGGTAAGCCTAGTTTAAATGAGATATTTTACAGCATATAATTCGTATAAACACATATCTAATTTGTATAAAAGATATTCTAATATGTATAAAATATATTTTAATTTGTATAAATAATATACTAATATGCAAAACAAATATTCTAATATGTAAAAATAGCATGCTAAGTTGTATAGACACGTATCTAATATGTACAAAAGAACAATAAATTTGCTTTAGATAAATAATTATTCATACATTTGCAATAAAAAATCATCATTTACTATGGACGAAAACATTATAGCACTTAAAAGCAAAACGAAAGATGGCTTTCAACACAACGGAAAGATGCTGGCAGAATATTTTGAGTCGCATTCCATAAATAAAGCTGCACTTTCGCGAAAAATGGGCATGGCTCCAAGTACTATACAAAAGTATTTCGAGAGTGAGTCTTTACAATTTAGAATTCTGTGGAAGATTAGTGTTGCAATAAAGCATAATTTTTTGGCTGAGTTAACATTTCAATTACCTTCCGAAGTTGTAGACCAAATCAAATCGGCACGCGAATTAGAATTAGAAGAAGAACTCGAAAAAGTGAAATTTGAATTATCGATTTATAAAAACATTGTGGGGAAATAATTACTGCCAACCAACCGTTATCAAAGTACATTATTTTTCCCAGCAACATCATGAAATTTAAACTTCTATTTATCCTTAGTTTCTGCACATCGATAGCATTAACGGCGCAAACCAACAACGAGTATGCACCGGTTGACGCGAAAATGCTTCAGATACCCGATTCATCCACTAATTCGACCGAGAGTATTGCGCGTTACATCAACAGTAAATTCACGACTAAGCACGACAAAGTACGGGCTATTTACTATTGGATCACTAAAAATATTCAGTACGATATTAAAAACATGTATGCTATCAATCTGCACGAAGACACGAAAGGCCTTGCCGATAAATTACTAAAATCCAGAAAGGGTATCTGTATTGATTACGCTATTTTGTTCGATAACATTGCCCATCAGGCAGGAATAAAATCTTATGTTATACAAGGCTTCACAAAGCAAAACGGTGCCGTTGATAACATTCCGCATGCATGGTGTGCAGCCAGTATTGATGCCATCTGGTATCTTTTCGACCCAACATGGGGCGCGGGTGGCGTTATAAATTCCAAATATGTCAGTCAACAGAACAACCTCTTTTATAAAACAAAACCCGAAAGTTTCGTCAAATCGCACATGCCGTTCGACCCACAATGGCAATTTCTGAATTATCCAGTCAGCTACGAGGAATTTTGCGATTTAAAACCGACTTCAACTTACAAAAAGTCTTTCTTTCAGTTCAATGATTCGATACAAGCGTACGAAAAGCTAAGCGAAGAAGAGCAGTTGGTCACTACCACGAAAAGAATGGAAAGAAACAAGGTTACGAATGCAATTGTATTTGACCGACTGCAATATAACAAGCGGGAAATTGAGTATTTCGAGAGTAAGAAAAATGCCGACCAATATAATACAGCCATCAATTATTACAACCAAGGCATCAATTCTTTAAACGCTTTTATCAATTATCGAAACAAACAATTTACCCCCATAAAACCGGATGCCGAGCTAAAAGTAATGCTCGACACCATTGACAATTGCTTTACCCTTGCGAAATCAAAAATGAAACTGGTCAGCGGTAAAGATGCAAATACGCTGACGTCTTTAAATCAACTCTATAAATCAATCGAAGAGGCTAATCTGAACCTGGAAGAACAAAAAACATTCCTGAAAAAATATTTATCCACAGGTAAATTATTCAGAAAAACATCATTTTATAAGTTCACTTGGTTGGGAATCCCAGTGAAGTAAAAAAGTCTATTTTAATGAAAGAATTATATATCAACGTCGGAATTGTATCTGCCAACAGCATTGAGTTTGTGCTGAATGGTAAATTTACATGTACCAACGGCAAAACATACACCAGCAAACAAAAGGCCGAGTACAAAGACGGACAAGTCTTTTTTGATGGTGAAAACGCAGCCGAAATCATTTTTGAACCAACAGCAGAAACAGCATCATTCGACCTTATCGACGTGGTGATTGGCATCAATTTTCATTGGGAACGAAAGGAAAATCAGCGGTTCAAAGGAGCACTAAAGTTGATAGTTGAAAATGATCAATTGACAGCGATTAATCATATTTCGGTAGAGAATTACCTTACCAGCGTTATTTCCAGCGAAATGAGTGCCACTGCCTCCGACGAATTATTGAAAGCGCATGCCGTAATTTCGAGGAGTTGGTTGTTGCATCCATTGCAAGAACAAAGAACAAAGAACAAAGAACAAAGACATGAAACTGTCAACTGTCAACTGTCAACTGTCAACTACACGAAGTGGTACGAACGCGATGCCCATACCCATTTCGATGTATGCGCCGACGACCATTGCCAACGTTATCAGGGCATTACACGTGCCTCAACAGCGGCTGTAGAAAAGGCCATCGAAGCCACACGTGGTGAGGTATTGATGTTTGAAGACAAAATTTGCGATGCACGTTTCAGCAAATCGTGTGGAGGAGCATCGGAAACTTTCGAGAATTGCTGGGCACCGGAGCATTACCCCTACCTCACCAAAGTGATTGACAACCCCACCGATCCCAAAGGCTTCGAACTTGATTTGACTGTTGAAGAGAATGCCGTAAAATGGATTCGTCAATCGCCCAAAGCATTCTGTAACACTACCGATAAGAAAGTATTGGCGCAAGTACTGAACAATTACGATCAGGAAACAACCGACTTTTATCGTTGGAAAGTAAACTACACGCAGGCAGAATTATCGGAACTACTGGCTCGTCGCTCAGGCATCGACTTTGGACAAATCATCGATCTTATTCCGGTAAAACGAGGAGAATCGGGTCGTATCATTCAACTCAATATCGTAGGAACAAAACGAAGCATTATCGTGGGCAAAGAACTGGAAATCCGCAAATGGCTCTCCAACTCGCATCTCTACAGTTCGGCGTTTGTGGTAGATAAAACAGACCTGTCAAACGGCATTCCTCAACACTTCACCCTCACCGGAGCCGGTTGGGGACATGGCGTGGGACTCTGCCAGATTGGTGCTGCCGTGATGGGCGAAAAAGGATATCCGTATAATGAAATTCTGTTGCATTATTTTCGAGGTGCAGAATTGAAAAGGATTTATTGATATTAAAAAAAAACAATAATATGAGAAATTACTCATTTCTACTAGGAATTCTTTTGTTTTTAAGCGCATGCGCTCCAAAAAATGCACAGATGGTTGGGATATCATTTAATCAACCTCAACCAGAAGGGATTAATAATTTAAAAGAGACACCCTCATCATACATCGGAAGTTTCTATGATAAAGATTCGAATCTATTGGAAGTTGATAAGAATTATTTCATATTAAAATATGTTGAAGTTTCAAAAATTTCAAAACATGAAGCTGACACTTTAAAAGATTGTCAAATCGAGAATCAACATATTATCATCAAAAGTTTAAATGAAAAATGGCCATTTACAATAAAAGATGATACACTTTATGTGAAACACTATTACTCCGATACTCTTTATAATTTCAAAACTGATATAATTCGTAAATTCAAGGGTTATCTTATTTTGAATAAGCAATATGATGATCTGTGGAGTGTACAAATAGTGAGTATCAAATCAAAAGAACTAAAAATCTTAAATTTCTCTCCAGAAGACATGTTTGAAAAACTAACAAAACTATCTAATGCTGAAGTACAAACAGATGAAACAAAAGCAATAGTCGTTAATCGATTTTTAAAACCGACAAGGAAACAATTCGAGAATTTACTGAATTACAAAGACTCGTTGTCTGTGGCAATTTTCAAAAAAATAAAAGTAAAGAACTAAAAATCACCTATCTATTTTTCACGAACATAGAAAAAAGAAATTGATTGTGAGCATAAAACAAACTAACCAAATGAACCCTCTGGAATCAAAAAAACAATCCCCCTGGTCATGGATACCAACGCTTTATTTTGCCGAAGGAATACCATACGTAGTTGCCATGACAGTGGCTGTGATTATGTACAAACGCCTCGGCATTTCGAATACAGACATTGCTCTTTACACCAGTTGGTTGTATCTACCATGGGTCATTAAGCCGTTTTGGAGTCCGTTTGTAGACATTATCAAAACCAAACGTTGGTGGATAGTCACCATGCAATTGCTTATTGGTGCCGGTTTAGCCGGAGTTGCTTTTGTTATTCCTATGCCCTTTTTCTTTCAGGCCACTTTGTCGGTGTTCTGGCTGATAGCCTTTAGCTCTGCCACCCACGACATTGCAGCCGATGGCTTTTATATGTTGGCATTGGACAGCTCCGAACAATCTTTTTTCGTTGGAATACGGAGTACTTTTTATAGATTAGCCATGATTTCGGGGCAAGGATTATTGATAATATTGGCCGGAGCATTGGAACATTATACCGGCAATTTACGCCTGGCATGGAGCATCACATTCTTTGTTTTATCAGGACTGTTTGTGTTGTTCTTCATTTATCACCGTTTCGTTCTACCTCGTCCGGATGCCGATTCAACAAAAGTGGGCGACAACCCAAAAGAAATTTTCCGCGAATTTGGTCTCACCTTTGCTTCCTTTTTTCAAAAGAAAGGAATTGGATTAGCTATCGCATTTATGTTGCTGTATCGCCTCGGTGAAGCCATGTTGGTAAAAATGGCATCTCCCTTCCTACTCGATGCCCGTCCTGTTGGCGGACTGGGACTCAGCACCGAACAAGTAGGATTGGTTTACGGAACCGTAGGTATTATTGCCCTTACACTAGGTGGAATTACGGGTGGAATTGCAGCATCGCGCAAAGGATTAAAGTACTGGATTTGGCCAATGGCATTGAGCATCACGCTGCCACATTTAGCGTACGTCTACCTGTCGTGGGCACTTCCTACTAGTTTTATCCTGATCAATATCGCAGTAGCTATTGAACAATTTGGTTACGGATTCGGATTCACCGCCTATATGCTTTACATGATTTACTTTGCCGATGGCGAACATAAAACAGCTCATTACGCCATTTGTACCGGCTTTATGGCACTAGGTATGATGCTTCCGGGCATGATAGCAGGTTGGTTGCAGGACATTTTTGGGTACCAGCATTTCTTTGTTTGGATCATGGTTTTGGCCATTCCAACCCTGGCTGTTATTCCATTTTTGAAGATAGATAAGAGCTATGGAAAAAAAGAGACCGCTCCAATGCAATAATATGCTTATCCGCGAATAAGAAAATCGGCACATTTTCTTTACCTTTGTTGCCTGTAAAGTAAAATATTTATTCGCCAAATTTCGTAGACAGATATAAATCCAGGTTGCCCGTCAACTCGTTTACTTGTTTACTCGTTTACTCAAAAAAAAATGAAAATACTTATTCTTGGTGCCGGAAAAATGGGCACATTTCTTACCGACGTGATGTGCATAGATCACGAAGTGGCTCTTTTCGACACAGATGCAACACGTCTACGCTTTGTATTCAACACCTTGCGGATGACCGAATACGAAGAAATCCGCGCATTCGAACCGGAGTTAGTAATCAACTGTGTGACGCTGAAATATACCATTGAAGCATTTCAGAAAGTACTGCCTTATCTGCCGAAAAACTGTATTATCTCGGACATCGCTTCAGTAAAAACGGGCTTGCAAAGCTATTACGAAAGCACCGGAATGCGCTACGTATCCACACACCCTATGTTCGGCCCTACCTTTGCCACTTTGGATAACCTGAGCACGCAAAGTTCAATTATCATTTCCGAATCGGATCATATGGGTAAAGCCTTCTTCAAAGATTTATACGGTTCATTGAAACTGAAAATTTTTGAATACACTTTTGATGAACACGATGAGACTATCGCTTATTCACTGTCCATTCCGTTTGCTTCGACGCTGGTTTTTGCTTCGGTAATGAAGCCACTGGAAGCCCCCGGAACTACTTTTAAACGCCACATGGATATTGCCAAAGGACTCTTGAGCGAAGATGATTATTTATTGACCGAAATTCTTTTCAACCCCAACACACCTAAGCAAGTGGAAAATATCCGTGCCGAACTAAAAGTTCTACTGGATATTATCGAAGATAAAGATACGGAACGTATGCAGGCGTTTTTGAAAAAGGTTAGAAAGAATATAGAGTAATTATCAATGGTAAATTATTAATGGCTAATTCGTTCATTTTTCATTTACCATTCACCATCAATAATCAACATTTAAGTTTATGGAAACAAAAGAACTAGTACTAGACGCAATGAAAAAAGCCGGAGTGCCCTTAAATGCAGGCAAAATAGTTGAACTAACCGGACTTGAACGCAAAGAGGTAGACAAAGCCATGAAACAATTGAAAGCTGACGAAGCTATCGTTTCTCCAAAGAATTGTTTTTGGCAACCTAAATGAGCGTAACAATTCAATCAAAAAAAGTCGCCAGGCAAATGCTTGACGACTTTTTTTGTATTACTATGAATGTCTATTCCACTCTGCCTCCACGCTCTACGCGGTGTTCGGTTTTTAGTGGATTAGCACTTATTTCTTTGTTCCAAACTCTGCTTTGGTGAATATCATAAGCCATATACAAGGCCTGACGGAACGATTCTTCCGAGGCTACATTCTGACCGGCAATATCGTAAGCCGTTCCATGATCGGGTGAAGTTCTGATAACCGGTAAGCCGGCTGTGAAATTCACGCCTGTATCCATCGATACGGTTTTGAATGGAATAAGTCCCTGATCGTGATACATGGCTAACACGGCATCAAATTTATTGAAATTTCCTGAACCAAAGAAACCATCAGCAGGATAAGGTCCCACGCAAATAATACCTTGTTTTTCGGCTTGTTTTAGGGCAGGAATAATGACGGTCTGTTCTTCGTTACCAATCACACCTTCGTCGCCGGCATGTGGATTTAAACCCAGCACAGCAATGCGTGGACGAACGATAGAAAAATCACTTTTCAACGAAGCATTCAAAACAGCCAGTTTATCCAGAATCAGTTTCTCAGTCAAAGCTCCCGACACTTCATTCACCGGAATATGACCTGTAACTACCGCTACTCGCATCACATCGTTTACCAGCATCATCAGCGCCGGTGTTCCGGTTCCGAACTTTTGCTCCAGGTACTCGGTATGCCCGGGGAATTTGAAAGTAGCCGATTGAATATTCTTTTTGTTGATAGGAGCAGTTACAATGGCATGAAGCGCACCTTTGTTCAGATCCTCGGTAGCACGTTCTAAAGCAGAAAGAGCTGCTTTGCCTGCTTCCGTAGTGGAAGTACCTAGCTCAACTTTAATTTCATCGTCGCAGCAATTAATGATATTGACACGTTTAGGGTTTATCTCTTCGATAGAATTTACGGTATTTAGATTTAAACCTTGTATATCCAACTGCTTGCGATGAAAAGCTGCTACTTTGGGCGAACCATAAATAACTGGAATAAATGTTTCCAACATGCGAGGATCGGACATGGTTTTTAGAATAACTTCGTACCCGACACCATTGATGTCACCATGCGTTATGCCAATTATTATTTTGCTTGCTTCCATATTATGAGTTTTATTGTATAAGTAAACACTGTTCAAAAATACGACAATTATTTATTGATTTAATGAAGATAAGAACGACAACACTGATTCCATCAATTTAGCCCGATCTTTCTCCTGTTGTATCGTTTCAAAAGGAAAACCAAAAATACAGGTTTTGTATTTTCCCGAATAAGTTACACCTCCACTAAGATTATTCTCGGCATAGCGGCAAATTGTAAATCCTCCTTCACCAACCGGTTCGATAGCATCCGGCGACTGAACAAAGTAAGAAGTTGCATTCGGCTCATCGAAATAATTCAAATTCATTTTCCTGAAATATCGATTCGGCGAAGAAACTATTTTTACATTTCCACCAACACTGGCTTTGGAAGTTCTGAACTTTATTTTTAAAACGTTTTCTAAAAATAAACGATCTTCTTTCACCAAATGATCGGCTTCGCAAAGGTCGGAAGCAATGTAAGAACCGCTTAAAAGCAGGTTGCCTCCTTTTGCACAATACGATCTGATTATTTGCTGCAAAGCTAATGGAAAAGTTTTAAATTCGGCAACTTTTTTAGCATTTCCTACGTATGTTTGCTTTTGTTTACCCAAAATTAAATCAAGTATCTTAAATTTAGTTACATCTACGTCACCTGCAAGCATCGCTTTCTCGCTACATGACGTAAATGAGTAGCCCGCTTCCTTTATCGCCTTACCGTGCAGATAAGGATAATCAAATGTATTTCCAGCTATTACCTTACCTTCAAAATTAGCATGACTTGCCCCAAATCCGGGTGCATCATCATTCATCCAGGGTTTGCTTCGTTTAAATTCATATTGTTTTCCTACAAAACTAATGTCTGACAAATAAGGAACGCCAGCGTCTTCATCGTTCAAAAATCCTCCATAAATGCTATCCAGTTTAAAACTAGCAGGAGCACTTACTCGCTGAAAACCATTGACAACAAGTACTTCACCTTTTTCGTTGGGTGCACGATAGGCCGAAAGTATTTCCGACGGAAAACTCTCACCACCTTTATTCACAGCAGTCACCTTGAAACTATACATCTTACCCGGCTGCAAAGTAACCGTAGCGCCGTTGGTATTTACCAATACTCCATTGTCAAATCCACCGTCGTCTATGCGCGTATACACAATATATTGCTCCGCTTTTGCACTTGGTTCAAGAGTATCATTTACAGCTATCCAACGCAGTTCCGCTTTATTTAGATCAATAAACTGGCAGCTGAATTGATCAACCGGAAGCGGCTGAACCACGTATCCGGTATTATTCACAGAAGATAAATACTTCAACATACCTTTATAAATGGCTCTGCTCACCGAAAAGTGAAAACGTGGGTCGAGACCATAGCGCATGTCGGCAAAATTCTGGTGCGAGAGCAATTCCAGCAACATCGTTGGCACTTCGGGTACCCGTGATTCGCTGTATGATTTATTCCACAACCCACGACGAGTCCATTCAGGCGAATATAATTTTCGTACGTCATTTACAATTTGGGTTTGGACAATATCGGTCAAGTCGCGTGATGCATAACGGGAAACTCCATTCTGAAAAACAGTTTGACCTATCGAATTTTGAATCGTACTAATTCCCAGTGTTCCTACAATTGAGTCATTCGGAGTTGTGCCCGCATCGGAATGAAAGGCAAAAGCCAAATCAACCGGTATGCCGAGCCCTTTTTGATTGGGAGCAATAGACGAACCGCCAATTAAATAATTCACCCAGTTGCCGCGCGACTGAAAATCGTCGGTATAATCGTTCTTTCCTTTACTCAGGCTGTAAATACTATCGGGAATTCCGGCCCATTGTAGCCAATACCGTGCTCCCTCGGCAAAGCGCGGATAACCACTCACTTCCGGTTCATAAACAGGCGTGATCAGATCTTTATCAGCTCCTGCAGAAACAGTCGGTTCATTAGAGTTAATTTCCTTTTCTGTTGGTAGTCGGGCCATATTACCCATCCCGCCACCAAACTTCACTGCATCGGCAGTAACCACCTTACCATCCTCCGAATTGTAGTTCGTAAGCACCACTTTATCCAGATTGTTACGTCCCTTATCAAAAAAGAAATGACCCAAATAAAGCCATGTTCCGCCATCCATTGTCTGATTCACCGAAAATTCAGTTTTACCTCCCCGATGATAGACCGTATAATGAGCATCAGTCACACTGTTTGGAAGCGTTTTGTACGACACATAAACGGCATACAATCCATCCTCAGGGAAACTTGGCATCCATTCGCTACGACTGGATTCATTGACATCAAACACCGACGGAATGACTTTATACGTTCCAAGTTCAAATGGATTTTCGCCAAACAGATATGTTTTATTCGGATTAGCAAAACCTTTTCCGTCACCAGTTTTCCAACTTTTTCTGTCGTTATGCTCCCTGTATCGCGAATCGCGATCTTTCGAATCATTGTCGACAATCACCTCATTTAGTTGCGTATCACGTTCGCGGGGAAGCAACACATTTGCTCCCGAATTTTCCAGCATCGGCACCAAATAAGGCAATACAAAAGACTGTGTGTACAAATCCTCCACCGTTTGAAAAAACCGTGCACGTTGCCATTGCCAGCGGGCAGATTTCTGGTCGAAATGCAAGCCATGACTTTGCCAAAGTGCAATATGCTTATTTAGCATCCCGTTTTCGGGTTGAAAAGGTCGCGAAGTGTTTTTAATCAATGGCTGAACTGGTGAGGCAACTTTGAATTTCAATTTTTCGTCAGCATTCTCTGTGCGGTAAAAATTAGGAATCAAATCTTCAATATTTCGATTCTCCACCTGGCAAACAACCGAAAAGCCATTGTATTTGGAAGGTAATATTTTAGCGATAGCGTTATAAATACGCTTCACATTATTGGGACGAAAGGGCATGTAAGCAAATTTTTCAGTTGCGCTCACAAGTATCCTATTTGTTTTTAAATTAATAGAGAAATCAGAAAGAGTAATTCGTCCCACATAGGTATAGCTATTGGCAATTGCCGTCAATGAATCGGCAATTTGACCCTCCACATTTCGTTGCGAGAAAAGGGCAGCATTTACACTGAAAACCAGAAACAGAATTATACTTATTTTTCTTAGATACTGAACCATAATATATAACAAATATAGAAAACAAACAGACGAAGGTTTATTCGTCATAGAAATTTAAGTCTCAACCATTAATGAGTTGAAACGAATGAATGTGCAAAGTATTACTCTGCAGTTTCATTTTTACTATTCTCAAGCGTTGAAAGCATTCCGCAGGCAGCAAAAATATCCTCACCTCTCGACCTACGAATGGTTGCAGTAACACCATTGCTTGTCAAATAATCACGGAAGAAAGTCATTTTCTCAGTATTTGAACCTTTTAAATTGACCTTCGGGATGGCATGAAAACGAATCAGATTTACACGACAGTCAATCCCTCGTAATATCTTCACCAACTCCACTGCATGACGCATTGTATCATTTACTCCATCAAACAAAATATATTCGAAGGAAACGCGACGTTGTTTGCTGAAGTCATGCTTTCTCAACTCATCAAGCACGCTACTTATCGGATAAGCTTTTTCAATAGGCATTAACTCCAATCGTTCATGCGAGAAAGGTGAGTGTAAACTGATAGCCAGATGGCAATTTGATTTTTCAAGGAAAACCTTCATTCCCGGAATTAATCCGATAGACGAAACAGTGATGCGACGTGGACTCCAGCCATAACCGTAATCAGCCGTCAGTATTTCCAACGCTTTTAGCATAGGCAGGGTATTGTCAAAGGGTTCACCCATACCCATAAAAACAAGATTGGTCAAGGTTTCAGCTTCGGGGATAGACAATATCTGGTTCAATATTTCGGTAGCCGTAAGTTGCGCGGTAAATCCCTGCTTTCCTGTCATACAAAACAGACAGTCCATTTTACAACCAACCTGTGATGACACACACAAGGTGGCTCGTTCTTCATCGGGAATATAAACAGTCTCGATAGAGTGACCACCTTCGGTTTTAAATAAGTACTTATTTGTTCCGTCCGTTGAGTTAGCTGTATGAATTGGCAATGATCGTCCTACTTCATATTTTTCGCTCAGCAATTGACGGTTTTTGATGGAGATATTCGACATTTCGTCAACGCTGAAGGCGCGTTTTTTATAAAGCCATTCGCTGATTTGCTTTGCAGTAAAGCCGGGCATTCCTAATTCAGATACTATCGCTTTTAATTCGTCGAGGGTTTTGCCTACGAGTGCTATTTTGTTCATGGATGGAGTAGTTGGTTGAAAAATAATGAATTGTTGAACATTTCATGATTCAGAAACTCCAACTCCGGCAAAGTTAAGCAAACTTACCGACAAAAAGAAAACGGAATGAAAGAATCATTCCGTTTTCCTAATTTTTAAAATAATATCTGTTTTGACTTATCAGAAGAAATTGATACGGTTATCAACAATATCAGCTTTATCTTTCAAATCTTGAATAATCATGTAAGGCAACGCGTAACTCATACGACCATTCAGTTGCATTTTTTCCATTTTTGCATCAAATGGTTGTGGGTTTACTTGTTTGTTTGAAGTACGAATAACAAATACACCTGCATTACCTTTAATTGGAGCAGAAACTTTATTCAATGCAACAACTGACGATTTACCAATTACTGCCGGTTCCGTACCTGCCAATCCAAATTGATATGCTGCAAAGTTAACGCCGGTTGCCACTTTTAAAGAATCTCCCAACGATCCGGCCAATCCTTCCAAAGTAGGAGTTTTAGCTAATTGAGCTGCCAGATTTTTAATCATCAATTCAGCTTTTTTGTCTTTGATAATTTCAGCTTTCAATTGTTCGCTCACTTTCTCAACCGAACGATATCCTTTTTTATTCAATTCAGTAGTCACTGCTACCACAAAGGTAGTTCCGCAGTCAAATACATCAGACACATCATCTTTATCGCTTTTAAATGCCCATTGTACAATTTTACGCGATTGAGCAATGTCACCGATACGGTCAGCACTTTTCAAAATATCAGTTGCAGGACGAACGATATATCCTTTTTCTTTTGCTACTTTATCAAATTTATCTGAAGTCATATCAGCAGCAAATTGTTTAGCATCATTGTAGATTTTACTGTATGATTTGTTACCCGGAGTTACTTTACGTTCAAGGATAGCCAATTTCACTTTGCTACGAGCCGGTGTTTTTTCCATTACTTGCATAATTTGAACACCTTGAGGATTTTTTAGTGTAAACACTTCATTTGTTGCTTTTGAGAAAGCAGCTGCCATATCTTTGTCAATACCCGGAGTACCTTCTTGGATCCAGCCTATTTCACCGCCATTAGCTGCTGTTTGTTTCACAGCTGAATATTGTTTTGCCATTGCTGCAAAATCACCTCCTGCACGAATTGCAGCTACCAAGCTATCAGCTTTTGCAGCATCTTTTTCGACTAAAAATATGTGACGTAATTTTACTGAGTCGGATTGCTGGATACCTGATTGCATGATACGAGCCATGGTGTAAGTATCATTCACAAACATTGGACCTACTATGTCACCAGTTTTTCCACTAAAAGCAAATGCTTTTAAATTTGCAGGCACAGTGGCTAAAGAGTAGTTTTGACCGTTATACATTACATCAGAGTTTGAATTTACTAATCCTACCACATCATCAGTAGTTTTAAATTCAGCGCTTAGTTTATTAATCCAAGCTTCAGCTTCTTTGAAATCTTCTTTCAATGGCTTGATATCAAATGCTACATAATTAATTGAGCAGTTAGCATCTTGTTTGTATTGTTCTTTTTGTTTGTTATAACGATCTTTGATTTCACTTTTGCTTACAGTTACAGCCGAATCAGAAACAGTATAATATGGTTGAACCACATAAGCTACATCAACACTTGTTTTACGATCTTGATAGCTCATTTTTGCATCAAGACTGTTCGCAACAACCGCTTTAGAGATAAGCGCAGTATATTTTTCTTGCAAAATACTATTTTTCACTGTCTTTTCCCAGAACATCCAATAGCTTTTTGCTTTTGCCAATTGTTGTTTCATTTCCTCGTTAGCAGGAGCTTGTTCTAAACTACTTAAAAATTGAACTAAAAGCGGACGACTAAATTGACCATTTTCGCCTGCAAAAGTACGACGTTGTTGAATTAATGGGTGAATATTATTACCAATACAACGATCTGACAACTCTTCTTTACTTACAGCCAAGCCCAGTTTTTTAGCTTCAGCATTTAAAATTTTCTCATTAACCATACTTTCCCAAACCGAAGCACGAAGTTGAGTCAGCATTTGTTCATTTAATTCCGACTTTCCTGTTTCGATCTTGTAGACTTCAGTCATTTGCTCAATACTTGCAGTATAGTCCTTAATATTAATATCTTCGCCAACAATTTTTGCAACTGTTTCTTTTGATTTATTAAAATAAGATGATCCTGAATTAAGGAAGTCGCCTACAATGAAGGCTAATAATGCGAGTCCTACCGCTCCTACCAGCAAAACTCCTTTGCTTCTAATCTTGTCTAATACTGCCATTTTCTTGAAATTTATTTGTGTGTTTTATTATTATTTCGTTTTCTTATTTGAGGGCACGAATATACAAAAAAAATGTTTACACTTATCTAGTTTCTGAAATATTAAGTGTTTTTTATTCAATTACATTCCGCCATTTAATTCATGAATTAATTTAGTCGCCTGTAGCCACTTTCACTAATTCTATTCTATTATTGGTTACTTTTACACATTTGATAGTAAAACCTTCTATCCTGATTACCTCATTCAATTTTGGAAAATGTTGATGACTATTCAATATAAACCCGGCAATTGTCTCATATTCATCCGATTCCGGAATTTGCAAATTAAACTTTGTATTAGCCGTTTTTACTTCCAGTCTTCCCGAGAAAATATATTCCTTTTCTCCAGTTTGTTCGGCCATATAACCTATGTTATCGTGCTCATCCTCTATTTCTCCGAAAATTTCCTCTATAATATCTTCGAGCGTAATAATACCAGCCGTTCCTCCAAATTCATCAACCACCACAGCAATACTCTTTTTTTGCAACATAAAAAGCTTCATCAGCTTTTGTGCAGCCATGTTTTCGGGCACTATCGGAATCTGATTAACCTGCTTTTTCCAGTCATTTTGATGTTCAAACATTTCCGATGAATGGATATAACCCACAATATTATCAATATCTCCTCTATAAATAGGAATCTTCGACAAACCCGTTTCGATAAAGGTTTGTTTCAAGGTCACAACATCTGTATCGTAGTCCAATGCAATAATCTCAGTCCGAGGCACCGAACAATCTCGCAATTTTACTTTTGAAAAATCCAGTGCATTTTGAAAAATCTTCACCTCATTTTCCAGTTCTTTCTCATTTTGGTGACTTTCAAAAGTTTCCTGAATCAAATAATTCAAATCAATGCGTGAAAATACGTTTTCCTCAGTAGTATCACTTATTTTAACCCTCAATATTTTCAAAATACCCATCGAAAGCCAGGTACTAAAGCGGGAAATAGGATATAACAGAATATAAAACAACAATAATAACCACGAAAAAATACGAAGCCATAAATTGGGATTTACTCTAAAAATTGTTTTTGGAAGGAATTCGCCAGTAAACAGCACAATCACTGTTGCCAGAATGGTTTGAAACAAAGTAATCAAAAATTGGTTACCAATGGGCTTTAACCACGGAGTCAACACATCGGCCATCAACAAACCGTAAATAACCAAACTCACATTATTCCCGACCAACATGGTGGAAATATATTGCTGTGGATACTTGTAAAAGATGGACAAGATAGAAGAAGTAAGATCACGCTGCTTCTTGTCCAATTCAAACCTGAGTTTGTTTGAAGTAACAAATGCAATTTCCATCCCCGAAAAGAATGCGGAGAAAAGAAGAGTCAAAAGAATAAACGTAAAACTATCCAAAATTAGAAACTAATGTACATTCAGTGTGTTAATTGACCACAAAGATACAATATTTTACGTTGAATTAAATTCATTATAGATAAAATTAGCTCGAAAACAATAAGAAAAATTACAAAAAAAGGCAATAATCAAATTATACGAAATGTTTCCTCATAAAAACATAATTATTTTGGTATCTACAAATAATTGTTTTTCTGAACCTTAGAAATCATTTTCAAATATATGCACTTTTTATTTCCAAAAGCAGTTGCAGGACTAAAAAAAAGCAGTATCTTTGCAACCGCTTAGAAAAAGAGATTCAGTAGCTCAGCTGGTAGAGCACATCCCTTTTAAGGATGGGGTCCTGGGTTCGAACCCCAGCTGGATCACTAATTTTTCGAAGCCAATACAAAGTTTGTTGATTTAGTAGCTCAGCTGGTAGAGCACATCCCTTTTAAGGATGGGGTCCTGGGTTCGAACCCCAGCTGGATCACATTTTAAAGCCTTTCAATTTTTCTTGAAAGGCTTTTTTCATCCCGCCAAACCTATACAAATTCGAAATCCATCGAAAAAATCATATTTTTGCAACAAAACAACAACCCACCTTTGCATCAATAGAAACAAGCAATATCGAGTTAAAAGACCACTTTTGGACAATGTTAACAAACTCCAATCAGATCGACCATAAACACACAAAAAAAAATCGTACAATTTCTTGTACGATTTTTTTTTGTGTGGGCGTTGAGGGATTCGAACCCCCGACCCTCTGCTTGTAAGGCAGATGCTCTGAACCAGCTGAGCTAAACGCCCGAAATGAAATTGAAGAATGAATAATTACGTGGGCGTTGAGGTAAATGAACCTAATGCCATATATTACTACTTATCAATACGTTGCAATCGTTGTAAATTTAATTGGTACGAATTAGTCCCAAATTGAGAATCTTCTTTTTGGCTACTTTTGGCTTCGTAATGTCATGCAATTATTTCGAGTACGAAAGTAGTATTATTATTTTGAATTACCAAATACTTAATACTATTTTTTTTCAGGAAACCGCATGTACCAAGAGTTAGTAAAAAACATATTTGACGGGGTGTGTACACTTAGCCTCTTCCAACGAAACTTTTCTAAACTCTTTTCAACCTTTTTCAACTCGAAAGAAGCTTTATGAATCCAAGCACTTGCAGCTTTGTTGCCTGTGTAAATTTGCAAATTTACATCTATAGGAAAAAGCTTCAAATTCAGGTAAATTATTGTCAGGGTACAATTGTTCTTTAGTCGTCTGGCGTTGAGTGGCTGCAAAATAGATTAAAGTTATTTAATTAAGCTTGCAGAACATATTTTGTTTTCTCAAATTATAAGTTTATAGACAAAAACAATTCCAATAAACAAACAACAATTATCTAAATAAACTGCTACCTTTGCTTTCTATGTAATAAGTGAATCATTGCCAACTAACCTATAATAAAGAAACCCACAGAGATATGAGCAATAGAAATTTTGCCATCGGAGATATTCACGGCTGTTTCGATTCACTAAAAGAATTGATAGAGAATAAAATCCAATTTCAAAAGAATGACAAACTTATTTTTCTTGGTGATTATATTGATAGAGGATATAACAGCAAAGAAGTTATTGATTATATCATTGAATTACAAAACAATGATTATGATATAGTAACACTCTTAGGGAATCATGAATCAATGTTAGTTGATGCTTATAACAATGAAGGTGCTATGTCTAAATGGATACAAAATGGAGGTGCTGAAACATTAAAAAGCTTTGAAATAGATTCATTGAAAGATCTGGATTCAAAATACTTAAACTTCTTCAATAGTTTAAAGTTGTATTTTGAACTTGACGAATATCTGTTTGTCCATGCAGGATTTAATGATGAACTCAAAAATCCTTTTGTGGATAAATACAGCATGTTATGGAAAAGTAGAGAAAGGTATTTCAATCCTTTATTAAGAGATAGAATAATCATTCATGGACATTCTCCTGTTTCAATAAAAACTTGCGAAGAACAAATCAAGAACAACAGTAAAGTGCTAAATATTGATTCCGGCTGTGTTTATTCTAATCCTGATTTAGGTAAACTTGTGGCTCTTGAAATAAATTCCAAAACTATTCTTTTTGCTGAATAAAATAATAGTGCTATATTTGCAATTCGCGAATCGCGAATTAAACATTGTTCGTATGAAGAAACATAATGGAATGCGACCACAAGACATAGTGGTATTGGTAAAGATAATATCACTACAGCAGCCCGATTGGCGTAATATAGATATTGCTAATGCTATTCTGATTAGTCCTTCTGAAGTGTCTGAAGCTTTAAATAGATGTAAAATTGCCGGACTAATTGATTCAAAAAAGAGAAAGGTCAACATTAACTCATTTATTGAATTCTTGATTTATGGATTAAAATATGTATTCCCTGTAGAACCCGGTGCTGTTGTCAAAGGGATTCCTACTGCTCATTCGGCATCTCCGATAAAAGAACATATCTCCTCAGGCAATGATATCTATGTGTGGCAATATGCAAAGGGAAATTCCCGGGGTCAAGCAATTGAGCCGCTCTACAAGACTTTGCCAAAAGTAGTTGAGAATGATATATCATTCTATGAACTATTAACTATTATAGATACAATACGAGTTGGTCGGGTGCGAGAAATAGAAATTGCTATTGAAGAATTAAACAAACGACTAAAACATGCCTAGTACAAATATAAAGATGCTCCAAACCGTTGCAAATGGTTTAGGTGATTTAAAAAACGAGATGGTATTTGTAGGCGGCTCCGTGGCAGAACTTTATGTTAGCAATCCTGCTGCGTCAGATATTAGACCAACATTGGATGTTGACTGCGTAGTAGAATTATGGTCAAAAACAGCGCACGCAAAATTGGAAGAAGAACTGCGAGCGAAAAAATTTGCCAATGACACATCACAAGGTGCACCGATTTGCAGGTGGATTTACAAAGACATTTTGGTAGATGTTATGCCAACAGATTCCAATGTTCTTGGATTCACTAATATCTGGTATGAAGAGGGTGTTGACACTAAAATTGTAAAAACATTACCGGATGGAACAGAAGTGTTCGTATTTCCACCCGAGTATTATGTTGCAGCCAAATTCGAGGCTCACAAAGGACGAGGAGGAAATGACTTACGGCAAAGCCATGATTTTGAGGATATTATTTATATCTTTGATAATTGCCCGGATCTTCTGGACAATATAAGTAATGCAAATGCTACGGTTAAAACATACTTAAAGCAAGAATGCCTAAACTTATTGGAAAATAAAGGTCTTACAGAAGGTATTGAAAGTGCTTTGCCTTATGGGTCGGGTGAAGAAAGCACCGATCTTATTTTGGAATTGATTCAGAGTATTGTGAAAATTGAATAATGGAGAAAAATAGATTAAACAACCACCCCAAAGGAGGTGAATTTTTAAGTCTTATTGAAGTGGTTATCTCCTTTAAGCAAGTATAGAAACCATATCCACTGAATAACAGATAGTCCAATCCGTTTTATTGTTAATGCCAATAACAACATAGAAGGACAATAAGACGAAGTCGAAATTTGGCAATACTTTAACACGAAACCTTCTGAAAGTTGTTTTCAGGTATATTTCCTAATGTCCTTAGAAATTAAAGACGATATAATTTAATGGGAATAAAATATTACTTAGTCATCAAATTTGATATTTTCAAAAAGTCAATAGAGCAATTCCTCCGAAGTCTCCCAATTTGATTATCTGCTCAAGCCCAACAATGTCATTTTTTGTATGTTGCATAACTGTGGAAATCCATCTTGAGATTGGTGTAGCAGATTCTATATAATCAAGTCCTAAATCATCTATAGACATTACTTTATTTTTAACGTAATTTGCATCAATTCGAATTGGAATATTCATTTTTGTTATTCCTGTTATTTCCGTAAATTTCTTGGATGGCCATGCATAATGATAGGCATAATTACTCTTCCATTTTATCACAAGACTCGCTGATATATCAAGATTTACAAAATGATTTATTGTACTTTCAATGGATGTATCATATTTCATTTTCAGTATTAAAATCCCCAAAAGACAAGAATCTAACTTTGTTATTTGTTCTAAAAAATGGCTTTGGGGCATAAGAAGATTTGCAGCAAAATGATTTGCAGCAGTCTCAACTTTTTTTCTTTCTGAATTCTCTAAATCCTCTTTAAAAGATAATGAGATGCCGTTTTTCAATTTATTTCTATGTTCATCTATAAAATAATGACCTAATTCGTGGGCGATTGTAAATCTAACACGCCCTGATTCGCATTCAGACAATAGGTCTTTATTGAGAATTATATAAAATTTAGCTGAAAAATAAACTAATTGCCCAAGAAAGTGATTGCCATAATTTCCTTCAATAATTTTAATTCCTTCGCTTTCAGCAATTTTAATGAGATCTACTCTATTGTCATACAAAAAACTAGCACCAATATCTTCTGCTAATTCTGCAATATCAGTTAAGCTTTGATTCATCTTTTTTTTCCTTTCATCTTATGACTCCGTTTTTTTAATGTCATCAATTATTCTTTGTTGAATATCTTTAGGTAGTTTAGATAAACCTTCGCGAGCCACCATTGCAAAATTATCCAAAGGCAAGCTTATTGTCTTTATAAAATGTCCATTCTCTGTCTCGAAATAGAGAAAGGTTGGTTCTTGTAATTCACGGGGTAAAATAACCTCAGTTTGTCCGTAAATACGTTCAAATTCTTCGACTTCTTCAACAGTTTCCGGAAATAGAAAACCACTTGTTTTAAGTGCGTCTTCAATTAGTTTATTTTGTTGAATGTCATTAGATTTTTTAGTATCTGTTGTTTTCATAAAATGATTGATTATTGTTAAGTTGAGTTTGTCGTACTTTTGGTTGATTACACTATAAGTTGACGGATTCTGGAAAGCAGTGTTTCTTAATCTTATCAAGTGTCCGTTTTTTTATCTGCCGAATGTTAGCAGAGCTTGTAGTATATGTTTTACAAAGATACACCATTGCATCAGAGCTTAAATGTAGATTATTATTTAAGCAGCCTTCATTAGCATAAGTAAGTATAATGTGCTTTTGCTCTTCGCTAAGTAAACTCATTGCTAAATTGAGCTTTCTGCGAAATTCATTTGGAACTTCGATTGGCTCTTCACCATATAAACTTTCAAATAAATCAAATTTACTATCTTCGGGCTTTATAATTAAATCGTCTAAATAAATTATATCTTTTCTCTTAGCATACTCTTTATTAAAACAATTGTTTGCTATTCTACCCAACCATGCTTTAACAACATATTCATATTTTTCTTGACTAATTTCAATGGGAAAATCAAATTTAGAAATTCCCCTAAAAGCCGAAATAAATGTTTCTTGAGTAATATCTATTGCTAATTGTTCTGCATCATGATAACTCACACACCTTTGAATAGCAACTTTATATATATAACCTTTGTATTTGTGATAAAACTGGTTCTGAAAATATAGAGTCATTTTTGGGCTTTCTTCTTTCTTTATACCTTCTATTATTTGAAAGTCTGTAAAGATAATTTTCACGTGTTCTTGTTGTAAACTTATTTCCATAGTTAGATTCTTTTATTATCATTTAAATCTATAAGCGTGACAAAGATACAATGTCACGCTTATAGATTGATAACATAAACAGAAATAAATAAAAAAATGGAAAAAGAAAAAAAAACAGAATCTGAAGTAATTATCATTGATATTGCTCAGTACGCTAAAGAAGGGAAAATTGTTCCTCCGGGTCATTCATACAAGTTTATGGTTGATCGGCAGGAGTTTACAGTCGAGCAGGAGTGTCTAACAGGTCGTGAAATACTGATTCTATCAGGGAAAACATTACCCGAAAGATTTCAACTCAATCAAAGATTTAAAGGGGGCAAAGTTGTGAAAATCAGCTATAACCAAAAAGTATGTTTTACAGAACCCGGAATTGAAAAATTTATGACAATTCCTTTGGATCAAACAGAAGGATAATGAAACGGGACTTTCAACTTCCAGAAGATGATGTGAACTTTCTTGATGAACTATGTTCATCTTGGGAAACAATCAATGACAAAGGAATGCAATGGGTAATCATGCACGATTACCCTGTTGCATCGGGTTATACCTGTCAAAAGGTTGCTGTAGCTATTAAGATTGAAACTGGTTACCCAAGAACCCCTATCGACATGGCATATTTCCATCCTGAATTGCAAAGGCTAGATGGAAAACCCATAAATGCAATTAGCCCACAATTAATCGATGGCAAACAATATCAACGTTGGTCAAGACATCGTACCCCTCAAAATCCTTGGAGAGAAGGAATAGATGATCTCTCTACACATATTACATTAGTTAGTTTCTGGTTTGAACAAGAATTTTTAAAAAGATAAAATGGAATTGCAACTTAGAATATCAGGATACCACCATGAAATGATGAAACAACACTTACTTCCGCCAGATGGAAGTGAAGCTATAGCCGTTGCTTTATGTGGAAGATTTAGTAGTGAAAATTCAGAAATACTCATGGTTTATGACCTGACACTAATTCCTTACAGTGAGTGTTTTAATCGCGAATCGGACATTCTACATTGGTCGACCGAAAGAATTCAACATTATTTCGAACGAATAGGGAAATCGGATATGGCATTATTAAAAATACACAGCCATCCAGGGGGGTATGACAAATTCTCGATTACCGATGACATATCAGACAATGAATTCTTCGAATCTGCATTTGGCTGGGCTATTAATGACAAGCCTCATGCAAGTGCAGTAATGCTTCCCAATGGAGAGATATTTGGTCGATTTTATTTTAGCAATCTACAAAATAAACCAATTGATAAAGTTGCTATTTCAGGAGATTGTATTTTACAGTTTACAAAAACAGGAAGATTTGAAACAGATGATTTTGCAGTAAGAACTATTCAAGCTTTTGGAGACAAGACTTACCAATTACTAAAAGGGTTATCTATTGGTATTGTTGGTTGTTCAGGAACCGGTAGCCCTGTAATCGAACAACTAGTCCGTTTAGGGGTAGGCAAACTAATCCTTGTTGACCCTGATGTTGTTGAGTTTAAAAACCTAAACAGAATAATTAACACAACAAGTTCAGATGCCAAAAACCGGAAATCAAAAGTATCTACTATCGCAGATTCAATTAAAAAAATTGGTTTAGGAACAATCGTTGAGTGTCATCAAACAAACCTATATGACAGTGTTAACACTTTAAAGCAACTTATCAAGTGCGATCTCATATTTGGATGTCTGGACAGTGTTGATGGACGCCATCTATTGAATCAACTCTGCACATTTTACCTTATACCATATTTTGATTTAGGGGTACTTCTTGAAGCCAATGAATATGGTGGAATAAAACAAATTTGTGGCTCTGTTCATTATATACAACCAGGCAAATCATCCTTAGTGACTCGTGGCGTTTATACAATCGATGATTTAAAAGCAGCAAGTCAGTATCGAAAGAATCCTGATGAATTCGAAAATCTAAAAAAAAATGCCTATATAAAGAACGTAAATGTCAATAGTCCTGCAGTGATAAGTGTAAACATGCAAATTGCAAGTCACAGTATAAATGAGTTTTTAAATCGGGTTCATCCATTTAAGTCAGAGCACCCTTCATGTTACGCTGCTAGTACAATTGATATAACTGAAGGATATATAGTTAATTCAAACGAATCTGATTTTGAAATAGATGGCTATCTAAAAAAGAAAACTGGCAGAGGAGACATATCACCTTTTATTGAAATATCAGAATTAACCGTATGAATTTTATAGGAAAAGTAACTAAATTACTTAATAAATTTAAACCTGAATATAAGTTTCTTAATGTTGAGGAGCTACCAGAGAATCTCAAAGATAGAGTCATTTATATTATTGGACGACAAGAACAGCCTTGGCTATTAGCTTTCATGTGCCCATGTGGTTGTAAAGATTTAATTCAACTAAACTTACTCAAGGAAGCTCAACCATGTTGGAGTTTTAAAATCAGGAATAATAAGTTAAATATATTCCCTTCGATTAGAAGAATAAAAAGTTGTAAAAGTCATTTTTTTATCCGAAATGGAAAGATTGATTGGATAAAAAAATATCACTAGATCTTTATATTACTCAAATTAACTCAGGATAAAAATTGGAAACATATTCGCCATTTTTATCCTGAGTTTTATTAAAACGAAGTTTATTCACTCTAAAATACTTTTAATCCATGTTATAAACCTCAACAAGAACCTTCTTAAAATAAACTCTTATTTCTTCACCAAATGGCTCAATTCCGGATTATTTCTAATTCGTTCCATTTCGTCCACAATAATCTGAGCCACTTCTTGTTTTATTCGGTTATAGTTTTTATCAATTTCTTGTTTCATGTTATCATTGCCATCGCTATCTACAAAGGAGGCTATTTCAGGAATCATTTTGTAGGTTTTTGTTTCGACAGCTACTTTGGCATTATCTACCACAATTTCTGCATGGAAAATCTTTTGCTCAATGCGTTCCTCGAAATTATCAGAGACAGCACCCACAAAAACTCCTTGAGTCAGGTTACTGATTTTTGAAGCCGGAATAAGACTATCCATTTGAGTGCTTAATGAAGTGGATTTATCCTGACGATTAATGGTCATGGATTGGCGCAACTGTAATACCTTGCCAAAACGGTCAGATAGATTCTTAGCTGTTTCACCTACCACTTGTCCGCTAAAGATATTCCCCACCGTATTTTGAATCACTTTTGCTTCTTTGTCGCCATAATCACGATTCAACTGGCTGTAATCCTGAAATCCCAAGCACACAGCCACTTTATTACTACGGGCGGTGGCAATCAGGTTATCCAACCCACGAAAATAAATGGTTGGTAGTTCATCAATGATAACGGAACTTTTAAGTTGACCTTTCTTATTGATAAGCTTTACAATACGACTGTTGTACAATCCGAGTGCTGCCGAGTAAATACTTTGGCGGTCGGGATTATTGCCCACACAAAGTATTTTAGGTGCTTCAGGGTTATTGATGTCGAGGGTAAAATCATCACCAGTCATAACCCAATAAAGCTGTGGAGAAATCATACGGGATAGTGGAATCTTGGCAGATGCTATTTGTCCTTGTAGCTGGTCTTGTGCCCCTCCCTCCCATGCATCCATAAACGGTGACAGGTAATTTTCAAGGTCGGTGTACGAAGTCAGAATCGTAAAAGTATCAGAATACTTTTTATTCAAAAACTCAATAGCATGTGGAAAAGTACAATACTTTCCGTCCTTATAAATCTTCAAATACCAAATAATGGCTGCCAACAGAATAATCGGTGATTCGACAAAGAAATCACCTTGCTTTTGTATCCAACTGCGGTTCAGGTTGAGCATAATGGTATATGCACTTTCGTAGGCATCGCTAATGTCTGTCATAAACGTAGGGTTTATGGGATTGCATCGGTGACTTTTTCTGGGATTATCGAAGTTGATGACGTAGAACTTTGGGGCAACTTTGTACTTATCACGGTGTTTGAGTAAATGGTTATACGCAATAGTCGATAAATCGTCGAACTTAAAATCATAGATATACATGGCAAAGCCTTTTTCAATTTGTTGCTTGATAAAATTGTTAACCACCGCATACGATTTACCGCTACCGGGCGTACCCAACACAATAGTTGCTCGAAACGGATTGACGATGTTTATCCAACCATCCCACTGTTTTTTCTTATACCAAAATTTGGTAGGCAAATTGACGGAATACTCGTTCTCCATTAATCTTGTTTCCTGCATAAAGCTTTCATTCTCATTGTTGAATACATCGTCCATCAGGCTATTCTTCAACAATCGACTCATATACAAACCAGCCATCATCATACAAATATAACCTATGGTCAAGGTGGAAATATAAAAAGCCACGTTAGCCAGTATGGGTAATGGCAAAGAAAGTATCCACCAATTCAGGAAGAACAGTTGAGTTCCAATAATCAACAAAATACCGATTTTAGTCCAGGAGATTTTCTCTTCTTTCACACCTTTAGTGCCCAAGCAAGACAACCCCAGAAATACCACTGCGAACAATTTTGTCCACAAAATAGAGGAAAACAATCCTGCCGTTCGCTGAAAACCCATAAGGATTTTGTTCAATGTTTCGATAGTCAGATTCCACTGTTGGAAAGCTTCATAACAATACCAGTAAATATTTATCAGTACGAATAGTATACTGATGGCTCGCATAAATTCCATGACTTTTGCTAAGCCTCTTAAATCATCTTCTTGTTGCATAATGTTTTAGTTTTATAGTTTGAATTCGTTTGTTTCTAGTTACTTAATTTGGTGATTTCCATTCGTCAATATTTTATTATGTTGGCTTCTTGCGCTTTTTCTTCATTCTCATTCTTCGGATAAAGGCTTCTTCTTCCGAATCAGTTCCACTGTTCGTCTCCATACTGAAGATATTGAGAGATTCATCGGAATTATCGGTATCGTGCTGAGATTTGAAATCAGGTTTGTCAGTATGTCCAATGTTATTATTAGTATGTTGCTGTTGTTGACTATTATTATTCTCTTTAGACGAAGTAAAAAGCTCATTAAACACATTTGCCGAAAACTCTTTGCCCAATCGCGAACCATTGAGCACACATTTGTTTTGTAGGTCGATAAATGTTACACCATATATACGTCCAGCATCATTCTGTCGGAATACGACATTAATACCATTAGCGGTCAGCTGCTTTTCAAAATCAGCACGATTTCCGGGTGATTTCATAACTGTGGTTATAATGGCTTTAGTTCTATTTTTCAATAGTTTCTGCTTAATGAGTTCACCGGATTGAAGCATTCGCTGTTGCAATGCTTCATATCCAACCGTTTTTCCAAACAGAGACGATTTAAACGGCTTGCCAATCCGTTCTCCGTTGTTATCTATTGCTGAATACACCAAGCCGTTATACATCTTATCTGCTGTCCCACCTTTGATTTCTTCGAACGTAATGTGATATAATGACAATAAGGCTTTGTATTCTCCCATAGTCTGAAAATGATACGTTTTTACCAACGGACGAATAACTCCTGCTATCTTATTTTTCAAATTATTTTCGCCATACACAATTCCATTTATGGATAGTTCCGGTTGCTTTTCTTTCTTATCAGCCGGTATCAAATGATACTTTTGTTCGATATTCCTGCAAATCTCCATGGATTTGCGGTATTCAAAATTGTGATCCAACTTCTTTCCATTTTCGTCTACCCGAACCGATACAATGTGAAGATGATGTCGGTCAATGTCTTCGTGCTTATACACGATAAAAGGTTGGTTGCCATAGCCTAATTTGTCCATATACTCCTGTGCTATTTCTGAAAGTTGATCATCTGTCAAAACATCTTTCGGGTCTGGATTCAATGAAATATGCAAAATTGGGCTTTCCGTTTTCTGGTTGACTGCCAGATAAGGTTCAAACGAACGCATGCAAACACCTACCGTATAGTTTCCATCCCGGGGTTCTATCATCCGGTTTGTAAGAATTACTTCCCCTTGATGCTCATCTACCTTGGTTTGATTATAGACCAATGCACCAAAAATCGAAGTACCCGAACTTATTTTTGCAACCATTTTTGACTATCATTCCAAATTGGCATCACTCTTTTCTGATTCTGCAACTGCCGAACCGTATATTTTCACTTCAAGTTTATCTGTCAAATCCATAATTTGACGGTTCAATACAACCAATTCTAAGGTTGCTTTTTCCAGTTTAGCCAGATAGTAAAGGGCTTTTTTCTCTTCAAAAGCAAATTTAATGGACTTCACTGCCTGGTTATAATTGACCCCAATTGCACGAAACTGTGAATGAAAAGTTGTCAATTGCATGTAATAATCCAACACCGCCTTATCCTGTTTGACTACACGAATGGCTTTATCGAAGATGCAAGCGGTGATAAAGTGCGCTTTTACTTTCATTCCTGACTCATCAAAGCGACCCAAAAATGCAGCATGTTCCACTGCATTGAAACTTATAGAGTAACGAAATATGGCAGGATCACTCTTTTGAGTCCTCCCTACTTTGGTTTTTCGAGGCACTTTTTTCACTTCTGTATTCATATCGGTTGAATTTTACTTTTGAGCTATTTGCTCCATAATCTTTCTTAAAAAGCACCGACTTCGGAGTGTGCTTTATCCCCCTGAAAGGGCAAGTCATTTTGAGCTGCTGAAAGAATTTCAAGCAGCTCAAAATACAACTTGCCATTTGCTAAGTGCAAATACGATTAGCGTTATTGAGTGCTTGGAAATTTATCGAATTAAGCTTATAAATGATAGTGCAAAATTAGTTTCTGTTTCTGAATTGTGCCATAGCTGTATATAGGACAAACGGAGACATACTGTGTCAGGCTAAGACAGCTTAAAAAGAGGTTTGTATATTGTTTCAATTTGCCGACAATACTGATTTTCAATATATATGTCAGCAATTCATCTGGAGTGATGAATGAAAATTAAAAAGTTGAATGAGTGGGCGAATGAATGAAAAACTTAGTTTTAATAACTATTATCAGCAAGTCAACAGTTCAACACATCATCAATCAATATTTTCAACAAGCCAACAATAAATAGTGTCAGTCATTCAACAAATCGCAATAAAATATTATCAAAACAAATTATCAAACCTTGCTGACATAAAATAGAATCAACAACCAAACGTGTCAACACACTTTTTCTATTTATCTCAATTATACACAAAACCGTAAGCACCTCCTTTTTCTCGTACACGAAGTGTAGACATGTATTTATTGCACGAAGTGCTAAAAAAACCAGAACTTCTTTTAGTGGAGGAATTATTTTATTCAGGCGGTAGCAAATAATTTAAACGCTAAATGTAGTTTCCGCTGTCCCTATTCAAAAATAGTTTGCATGTTTTTTCTTGGATTCACAAAATATGGTCTTAAAAATCAGGCATATTATTTTGGGGCATTTATTTCAGGTTCAACTTAAAGCTTAAATTGCAACTATTTTTAAATGTTGGAAAGCAGGAAATAAGTTTTCCAATAGCCGAACCATAAAAAGTGAATAAGAATCTTTTCCGAAAACTTATTCTTACTTTTCAACATTATCAAACTCTATCA
>Ga0209540_10000406_pt1 | contig 41870 bp, 39 predicted proteins | sample BarGraIncu01121A_FD_184501 | JGI IMG/M metagenome (GOLD analysis project Ga0209540, IMG submission 184501) | Arctic peat soil microbial communities from Barrow, Alaska - Barrow Graham LP Incubations 011-21A (SPAdes) (version 2) | ecosystem: Environmental > Terrestrial > Soil > Wetlands > Peat... | reverse complement strand
TTAGATTTTCGACTAAGAAAACAATGCCCAGTTATTGCAAATAGCGATGGTGAGACAAAAGCAGAATATAGCAAATGATAAATATCCAATAATATTATTAGGTGTTTATGCGCAATTTATTAAGTCTTAATAAATAATAGGGTAGAACTTTTTTATAGATAATTTTTGGGGAAAGGGAGATTGCAAATCAAATGAACAAATGAATTTTGAAAGCAGACTATAGAAACTGCTTTTTTCACTAACTTAATGACATTGGGGATTGCGGGGGCGGTAAATACAGAATTCAGGAGGCCATACTCCAAAGCTAAAGGTAGGTGAGCTATAATGGACCCGGCGGGATTCGAACCCGCGGCCTTTGCGTTGCGAACGCAACGATCTACCCCTGATCTACAGGCCCGGAAAAGGAAAAAATTCCTTACATCCGTCCCAGTTCTTCAACTGAAACGCTTTCTACGCCTTTTACTTTGCTGAAAGCTTCTTCAACCTTCTCTGTCCCGCCTTCGATATCGCCCACTTTTATGACTACTATGAGGGCTTTTAATCCGAATGCCACCGGCTCTTCTGAGAAACCATGCACCCGCGCGCCTGCCGGAACTACTTTTGTGAGGGCTTCTTTTAGCTTATTAAGATCGACATCCATGCCCGAAGGCATTATTTTTATTCTTGCTGCTACTTCTCCCATTATTCCTCACGGTCCCTGGAATGAACACTCCGGGCATTTGTAGTTATTGCTCTGGTGCCTGCATGCTGTGCATCTTCCAAGTTCATTTCCGCATTGAGGACATGGGAATCGAGCATAACCTCGCTCAATAAGATTTACTCCGCATGAAATACAAATAGTTGCTTTTTCTTTTCTTGCCATATTATTCTCCATTATGTTGGGTCTTCCATACACATCCGAAAGCTATTAAATTTATCCTTTAACAACCGTCCCGAAAATATTGCCTTTTAATGCATTAATCAGTCTTCCAGGACAATTTCCATTGATAATCTCGCAATTTATTTTATGTCTCCTAAGAAATATCGGAAGTTCTGCATCCACGCAAGTCTCTTTACCTATGATCTCCTGTGCACGAAGCTCTTTTTGGAGTGTCCCGTTAAGATAAATGCCATCCACATCCGTGACTTTGATGAATCTTGCCCCAAGCTTGAGCGCGACCCAGGCCGCAATAGTGTCTGAGGTCACATCCCAGGTATGCGGCAGTTCATCTTTTTCTTTAAGGATCTTGTACGGTAGGAGAATATATGTCCCTTTATCCGGGATTTCCAGGCTGTCGATAAACTCTGCACCTGTTCCGTCTGCCAGATAATACCCGTACTGCTCCATGGCAAGCACTGCCATCCAGTGGGCAGATTCTTCACCGGGATTTACTCCTCGGATAGTGTCGGCAAATATTGAGCCCCCGGGAACGATGATGATGGTTTCGGATGTTGAGTTCGTGTATTCTATCAGGTCTTTTACAATCGTTCTGGCGCTCTGGAGAAGACTTCCGCCAAGTTTTATTAATATCATATTCTTTCAAATTTTTATTTCTTTGATATTATGATGGAATTGTATAAATAAATCACACATTCCGATTCATTTTATTAAACTATAAATAAGTACAAAATCATAATTGATGCCAATTAACAGGAATTAAAACAATGGAACCCTACTTTCACCTAAAAGGCAGCTACAAAACAAGTGCAGACGCGACAACTGCCCGATCTGATATTGAAAAGTTCATCGAAGAGGCAAAAAATACCATCCTGCAAAAAGGTGTTCCGGCAGGCAGAGGCGCCAAAATAATCGCATGGGATGTAAAGGAGAACAGCATTTTCCTTGATATCGAATCAGACCGATATCTGCGTGCGCACGATGCGTTCATAAGGCTGCGGAAACCGCTCGCGGGTGTTCTTGGCAAAGTTTATAAGATCGGTATAAGGGGCGTGGACGTCGAAGAGTTCATAGTAAAGCTGCCATCTGAGCAAACCTTACACCAGCAAAAAATACCCTATGTTAAAAATATCGAGTTTGTTGATGGAATGATCACGCTTTCACTGGATGTGGGCGAAGCGCAGCTTGAGAATAAGGTCCCTGACAGGATAATCTCACTCATTGAGGACAAAATAGCAGCACAAAGCTTTGGCGGAAAAGCAGAGCACTGGAGCCCACTATGGGAAAGCCCCAAAAAGGAAATGACATTCAATGGCGACCCCACGGTCGAAGCCGAAAAGCGCGGATGGATAAAAAGAGCCTCAGGTCGCGGGCAGTGGATACATGCCGCCCAGATGACACGGATATTTCGGACTTTTGAACAGATAGTGCTTGAAGAAGTGATAGAACCTCTCGGATATGTAGAAATGATCTTCCCCAAGCTTGTTCCATGGGACGTGTGGAAACATTCGGGGCATGCAAAAGGCGTTTATCCTGAGATATATTATGTCTGTCCCCCAAAAACAAGAGATCCCGCATTCTGGGAAGAGGTTATTGACAATTACAAGGTCACCCTTGAAGTCCCGATCGACCTCATCGCAGAGAAGATCGATAAGCCCATTGGAGGAATGTGTTATGCCCAGTGCCCATCGTTCTGGCCTTTCATGCAGGGAAAGACTGTCGCAGATGAATCCTTCCCGGTAAAAGTGTTTGATCGCTCAGGAACATCGCACAGGTACGAAAGCGGCGGCATACATGGAATGGAGAGAGTTGATGAATTCCACAGGATAGAACTTCTCTTTATTGGAACGCCAGAGCAGGTGGTTGAGCATTCAAAGAAGATGCAGGAGTGCTATAAACATATCTTTAATGATATCCTTGAACTTGAATGGAGAATGGCATGGGTAACACCATGGTTCATGGCCCAGGAAGGGCTTACCGGCCTTACGGGCAATAAAGACGTTGGAACGATCGACTTTGAGGCGCCGCTTCCTTACCGTGGCAAGGATGGCGAATGGCTTGAGTTCCAGAACCTGAGCGTTAACGGGGATAAATACCCAAAGGGCTTTAACGTGAAGTTGCAATCCGGAAAAGAAGTATGGAGCGGCTGCTCAGGAATAGGTCTTGAGAGATGGGCGAGTACTTTCTTTGCACAGAAAGGTTTTGAGCCGAAGGATTGGCCTGAGTTGTTCAGGGAAAAGGTTGGAGAGATGCCAAAAGGGATAAAGTTTTTATAACATGGCAAGATGCCATCGTCGCGCACGCCTGTGGATACAATCCGAGTGAGTTGTGAGTTATAAACGATAGAACACGGATTCATGAAAATCCGTTTACTCATCACAAATAAGGGCATGCAAAGCATGTCCTATACCGTGTAAACTGAGGTTTCAGTTTATCCATGTCATCCGTGTTCGATTCAAACTACTCTCAAAAACATGAAAAATCAACAACTCTTTGAATAATTGTACCGAGCAAGCGCGTTAAATTTCCTCAACGATGACTGATGAGGATAAGGTTAGTTCCAAGAAAAAATACTTAACCCTTTATGCGAACCTAGCACCAGATGAAACTTAGCGATTTTGATTACCATCTCCCAAAAGAACTTATCGCACAATCTCCTTTAGAACCAAGAGACTCATCCCGGCTCATGGTCGTGGGGAGCGGGATAGAGCACCAGCTTTTTTCTGATATCCCGGATCACTTTGAAAAAGGAGATACTCTCGTTTTGAATGATTCCAGGGTGATCCCCGCAAAACTCTTGGGGAAAAAAAGCACAGGCGGCCAGATCGAAGCTCTCGTAGTCTCAAAATCAGATGCAGGCTATGAATGCCTGATACGTGGAAAGAACATCCGCGAAGGGACAAAACTTAATTTCGGCGAACTTGAAGCGACAGTGCTTCAGATCCTGGAAAGACCCAATACCAACAGGTATCTTGTGAATTTTAATTGCAACGGGAACCTTCCTGACATCCTTGAACGAATAGGTGATTCTCCGCTTCCACCCTATATAAAGCAGAAACTTGATGATAAGAACCGTTACCAGACTGTCTATTCCAAAGAGAGGGGATCGATCGCTGCTCCGACTGCGGGTCTCCATTTCACCCAAGAGTTGATCGAAAAGATATCAAAAAAGGGAGTCAATATCGCTTACGTCACGCTCCATGTAAGCCTTGGCACGTTCACGCCTGTTAAAGCCGAAGATATTGAAGATCATATCATGGAACCCGAATATATTTCCATCCGGAAGGAAAATGCGGATATTATCAATGCTACGAAAGGAAAACTCATAGCTGCGGGAACAACCACGGTTAAGGCGCTTGAGAGTTCATGCATTGATGGAAAAATAGTGGAAAACGATGGATTCAGCCAGCTCTTTATTTATCCGCCTTATGAATTCAGGTCAAAGATAGACGCCATGATAACCAATTTCCATCTCCCGAAATCCACACTTTTAATGCTTGTAGGCGCATTTGCAGGGAGAGTTAGGCTCATGTCAGCCTATAACGAAGCCATCCTGCGTTCATACAGGTTCTACAGCTTCGGGGATGCGATGCTTATCTCAAGGCAGGTGAATTAAAATGTACAAATTGATCCACACCGATAAAAATTCAGGAGCAAGAGCCGGAAAACTCATGACAAATCATGGCATCATAGACACCCCTGCATTCATGCCTGTTGCAACAAAAGCCACCGTGAAAACGATCACGCCTGATGAACTGGACGATATGGGAACGCAAGTCCTGATAAGCAATGCTTTTCACCTGTTCCTTGCGCCTGGGATGGAGGTAATACGAAAAGCAGGGGGCTTGCACAAATTCATGAGCTGGAAAGGAGGGATTTTTACTGATAGCGGGGGTTTCCAGATGATACGCAAGGATTTCCCGTTCAAGATAACAGATGAGGGGATCACTTATAAGAACCTTCGCGATGGGAAAAAATATTCATATACCCCTGAAATATGCCTTGAGAACCAGAAGATCCTTGGAAGCGATGTAGCCATGATACTTGATGAATGCCCTGTCTACGGGAGCGAGCATAGCGTTGTGGAATCTTCAATGGAACGGACATTACTCTGGGCTCAAAAAGCAAAAAATGTGGACCAGAATAAAGGCCAGCTCTTTTTTGCCATATTGCAGGGCGGGACATTTGCAGAACTTCGAAAAAGATGCGTCGAGGAAATGACTGCGATGGATTTTGATGGTTACGGGATAGGTGGGCTTTCGATAGGTGAGCCAAAGGAAATAATGAACGCCGTCTTAAAACTCAGTGTGCCGCTTGTGCCTGAAGATAAGCCACGCTACCTGATGGGTGTGGGTTCACCGGTGGAGATCTTAAATGCGATCGAATCAGGTATCGATATTTTTGACAGCGCTTTCCCTACAAGGAACGCAAGGCACCAGACCCTTATGACCTCAAAAGGCAGCATTGACATCGCACGCAATAAATTCACCATGGATCTTTCACCGATCGATGAGAATTGCAATTGTTATACCTGCAAGAACTATACAAGAGCATACCTGCATCATCTTTTCAAGGAATCGGAATTGCTGGCACTGAGGCTTGCTTCTATCCATAATCTCCAATATATTCAATCAATAGTGAAAGGGGCACGGGAAGCGATACTGGAGGATGGATTTTCACAGTATAGGAAGAGTGTGATCGAGGGTCTAAAGTAAAAAACCATTTAAAGCAGTAATAATAATGTAGAAGCAAATGGTCAAAGTTGATAAATTCATCCAGGACAGCATTCAAAAAATAAAAAAAGACATTAAGGGAAGAGCGATAATTGCCCTTTCAGGAGGGGTCGATAGCTCTGTCTGCGCAGTTCTGGCGCACCGGGCGATCGGGGATTTACTGACGCCTATTTATATCGATACGGGTCTCATGCGAAAAGGGGAAACGGAAATAATTAAGAAAATATTTTCGGATATGAACCTCCAGGTCATAGATGGAAAAGAGAACTTCCTGAAGGCACTTAAAGGCCAAACTGATCCTGAGAAAAAAAGGAAAGCAATAGGTGAAGCATTTATTCGTGAATTTGAACGGGAAGCCAGGTTACTGGGCGCAAAGTACCTCATCCAGGGAACGATCTATCCGGACAGGATAGAGTCCGAAGGCGGGATAAAGAGCCATCATAATGTGGGAGGTCTTCCAAGTGTTATGGATTTTGAAAGTATCGTGGAGCCGATATCTGATCTTTATAAAGATGAAGTAAGGGAGGTAGCAAGAGCTCTGGGACTTCCAAAAGAGATATCAGACCGTATGCCATTCCCCGGGCCTGGTCTTTCTGTGAGGATAATTGGAGAAGTGACCGTGGAAAAGCTGGATGTGGTCAGAGAAGCCAACGCAATAGTGGAAGAAGAACTTCTTGAACAGTTCAAACCATGGCAGACATTTGCCGCGCTTCTTGAAAAAGGAACTGGCGTAAAAGGAGATGTGAGGGTGCATGGTTGGATAATAGCAGTGCGTGCAGTGCAATCAAGGGATGGGATGACGGCTGAATCTATGGAATTGCCCTGGGATGTACTGCAAAAGATCCAGTCAAGGATCACAAGCGAGATACCCAATGTTTCGCGGGTGCTGTACGACCTGACCCCGAAACCACCGGCGACTATCGAGTTTGAATAATGTCACTCACAACAATAATCAGGAACATCCGTGCAAAACAGAAGATCAAATTCAATCCATCAGACAGACCTACCGCTGTCTGGACGGGAAAAGACCTGCTGGATGGAAAGCCAATAATCGCGCTCACCGTGATTTTTCAGACATCAGGATGCAGGTGGAGCAATTGCACCATGTGCGGTTATATCTATGATAGCGCACAGGAGGCGCCTTCGCATGATGATTTGATGAAGCAGTTCGACCACGCAATGTCACGCTGTAAGGATGAAGAGATCATCCTTAAAATATTCACATCTGGAAGTTTTCTTGACGATGGGGAGATATCCCCGGTTACAAGGACTGAGATGCTCACTCGCCTGAATAAAGACGACAGGGTAAAAAAAGTGATCGCTGAGACAAGACCTGAGTACGTGACAGATGAAAAAGTCAGGGACACTGTATCCACTCTTGGGAAGAAATTCGAGGTAGCGATCGGTCTTGAGACCAGCAATGACATGATACGAAAGGATAGCATCAATAAAGGTTTTTCTTTTTCTGATTTCATAATGGCAAGCCAGGTCGCAGTAAGGAATAATGCAACAGTAAAAGCATATCTTATGATGAAACCGCCTTTTCTTTCTGAGGGAGTCGCAATGAACGATATGATACGATCCATTAAAGACGCAGCGCCGTTCGCGGGGACAATATCCATGAATCTTTGTAATGTCCAGAAAGGAACGCTTGTTGAAGAGATGTTCGAGCGCGGGGATTACCGCCCACCATGGTTGTGGAGCGCTGTTGAAGCGTTAATAAGAGGAAAAGAATCATCGCCGAGAAACGTCATCATGTCAGATCCGGTAGCCGCAGGTTCTCTGCGCGGCCCCCATAATTGCGGCAAATGTGATGCGGATGTGGCAGAGGCGATCAGGATTTTCTCGACCACGCAGGATACTGCAGTTTTCAATAATCTTGATTGCGAATGCAAAGAATTGTGGCGAAAAGTCATCGAACTTGAGGAGTTCACATTTGGGGCACCCCTGGTGAAATGATTAATTAAATGAGCTCTGGGTCCTCTGTGGTTGAAATTGATGGAATGATATAAATATGAAAATCCTTGTTCATGTCTGCTGTGCTCCTTGCTTCACATATCCAAATGAGTCACTTGTTGAAAAAGGTCATGATGTAACAGCTTTTTTTTACAATCCCAATATTCATCCTTACATGGAATACAAGAGCCGCCAGACCTCACTTGAGCAGTATGCCCAAATGAAAAAGACCAAAGTAATCTACAATAATGAATATGACCTGGAAAACTACCTCAAGGGAGCGCTTGCTGCCGCGGAGAGATGCCGGTTCTGCTATGAGTGCAGGCTAAATGTCACTGCAAAAACCGCACAAGAATTGGGATTTGATGCTTTCACGACCACGTTATTGATCTCGCCTTTCCAGAAGCATGAAATGCTTGCCCGGGTCGGGGAAAAAGCTGCTGATGAACATGGGGTGGAATTCTATTATGAGGATTTCAGGGTTGGATACAGGAAGTCCCGCGAGATCTCAAAAGACATGGGGCTTTATATGCAGAAATATTGCGGATGCATATTCAGTGAAAAAGAGCGGTATCTTAAAAATGAGAATCATAAACTGAAAGACATATTATAGCGCAAGACTATAATTATATAAAAGCTCATTTTACATCATAATTTCAATGGCGCCAAAAATCAATATCGAAAATCGTGGTATCTTAATATCTGCAATCGTATTAATTATTTCAGTTCTTCTCCTTATAGACAGGCTTCTCGCCCAGGGTCCGGTTCAGCTTATTTTAGAGAACGGCAAAGCAGTGCCTGTGGAGGTAGCATCGTATTTTTCATTGAACGAAGTATTGCTTTTCATAATAGCGGCATGGCTTGGTGGCATGTCATTTCTGTATATAATCATCTCCTCAAAGGAAAAAGAAACTCCGCGATCGGAACAAATCGAAACAGCGATCACGGAAAATAAAAGCACAGTAGCTGCTGATATCCTGGATGGGGATGAAAAGATATTATTCCAGAAAATAGTAGGCAATGATGGTTTACTCCAAAGGGACCTTATCCTGAACACAGATTTCTCAGAACCAAAAGTCAGCAGGCTACTTGACAGGCTTGAAAGAAGAGGATTGATAATTAGAAAGAGAGATGGGATGGGGAACAGGGTAATGTTGAAAAAATGATAGAATAGACCTTATTCCATTTTTTTGAAATTGCTTTCAGGGGAATTTCAGATAATTCTTATATGGTCTTTCATCCCTTGAAGAGCAATGAACACATGGAAAAAATTTGCATTAGTAATGATCGCGCTCCTGGTCATTGTGGCTGGCATAAGATTTGCTTATGTAGAGACCCATACGTTCAAACTTGACGAGGAACAGAAGGCTTTTGCGGCAAAAGCAGCACTTAACGGATTATCCTCTGAAATTAAAGGGACAGATTATAATGTAACTGCTTCCGATCGTGGATGGATCATATCCACCTCATCCGGGGACCGAAAAGTTGTTCCCGTTGTTCTTACCTATGGGAATATCACACTTTCAGCTCTCGTCGATATGGAGACCGGGGATGTTGTGAGAAAAAGCAAAGTGGAATATATCGGCTGGATGACAGAATATCAATATCCTGAGCGCTGGTCACATAAACAGTTTTTCGGGTGATGTATGGAAAATCTAATGGAACTAAAAGACGTCTGGAAAATCTATCGCATGGGTGAGTTTGACGTACCCGCCCTTGCAGGAATAAACCTGACGGTCAAGGCACGCGAGTTCGTAGCTATAACAGGGCCCAGCGGCTGCGGCAAATCAACGATGCTAAATATGATAGGTTGTCTTGATATGCCCACACGGGGAAAAGTTTTGCTTGAAGGAAAAGATATAACAGAATTCAAAAGTGACGAACTTGCACGTGTAAGAGGTAAAAAGATCGGGTTCATATTCCAGACTTTTAACCTTTATCCTACCCTGACAGCCCTTGAAAACATTCGACTGCCCATGAGGATCCATGAAATTCCTGAAAAAGAAGTAGAAGAAACATCAATAAAACTTCTTGACATGGTTGGTTTATCAGAACGCGCAAATCATTTTCCTTCCCAGTTATCGGGCGGACAGCAGCAAAGAGTGGCGGTTGCAAGAGCGCTCTCAACCGGCCCTTCGATCCTCCTTGCTGATGAACCTACAGGGAACCTGGATACCAAATCAGGTGGCGAAGTAATGGATGTTTTTAAACAATTGAACAGTGAGGGATTAACTATTGTAATGATAACACATGACCAAAAAATTGCAGGATCTGCAGGAAGAGTTGTGAGAATGCTAGATGGAAAAATAGTAGGTGGAACATGAAAAAATTTAATGTAATTTTAATGATAGTATCGACATTATTGATCGCACAGGTTGCATCTGCGCAATCATATCTTGTAACTGAAAATGCACCCGTGTATCCAGGAGATACGACATATGTCTATGTACCGATACAGAATATTGGATATGGCAACGCAATGGCAGATGTTTCGGTAAAACTTGTGCCCAAGGAAAATGATTCGGCTAATGCTGTAACGATCTTAAATAATGTTTATTCACTGGGAACAATAACCGATTGGGGCTCCCAACGTACTGCAAAGTTCCGGATATATGTAAATCCTGATGCAATAGAAGGAGATTATTATTTCAATCTTTTTGTTACCTTCAGGGGACTGCAGACAGACATCTCCAATGCACCCATGAAAGTGACAAACAAACTTGATGACCAGATCTTGACCATTAAAGGGAAGCCCATGATAATGCTTATAAATTCAACGATTGATATCGTGGCACCTTCGAGCAAGAACACAGAGACACTAACATTTAAGAATACTGGTACAGGAACGGTACAAAATGCTGTGGCTGAAATAGATTTTGCCAGTATGAGTTCAATATTTTCTATCCTCGGAGGAGGAAAGCAATTTTCCCTGGGCACTTTGAAGGCGGGAGATGTTTCATCAATAACATTCGACCTGGCCGTAGATATCGCTGCAAATCCTGGAGTTTATAATATTCCTGTAAAGATCACAGGACAGAATAATTATTCAACCGATAATGTCATGGGGTTGGTAGTTGCAGGAATGACCGATTTTGATATAAGTTACGTTGAGACTCTGGGCTCTTTTTCACTCAATGTCGCAAATGTTGGGATTAGCCCCGCTAATGCAGTAGCTGTCAACCTGCCGCGCCAGAAAAACTTCTCAATAACAGGAGCCACTTCTTCTGTGATTGGAAATTTAAATCCGGGTGATTATACATCCGCTAATTTCCAGATCACAAAAACTTTAGGAGGAGGTAATAACCTTGAACTGGAGATATTATATACTGATACCAACGGTCAAAGACATACGATCACAAAGTCTCTTCCTGTGGTTTTAGCCTCAACAGGCACAACCAAATCTTCAGGTACAAATTATACTACCTGGGCGCTGGCCGCTGTGATCATATTGGTATTATATTGGCAGCGAAAAAAAATAACAACATACTTCCAGAAACCTAAAGGAAAATGAGATGAAAACGTTAGATATATTCAGGTTATCCCTGAGTCATGTCAAGAAAAGCAAGATGCGAAGTTGGCTCACTATAATAGGCATTGTTATAGGAGTAGCCGCTGTCGTTGCCATAATCTCCATTGGACAGGGCATGCAGGCAAGCGTTGCATCTCGTCTGGGCAGTCTTGGTGCTGATCTGATCACAGTCACGCCGGGTTTTTCCCGTGCAAGCGGCGGTGGAGATTTTGGAAGAGGCGGGGGTGGGAGCAGTACCACCATCAACCTCACAATTAGAGATGTGAACGTGATCAAGCAGATACCCGGTGTGCTTTATGTGAACGGCATGGTTTCTGGCAGGTCTGATATGACAATGGGTACTGAGAAGACCTCAATATCCATAACAGGCGTTGATATTTCAGTCTGGCGCTCCATGGTGACAACGCAGCTTGATTCGGGTAGATATCTTCAGCCGGGTGATTCGAATGCTGTGGTTATAGGCTATTCCCTGGCTCATGGAACTTTTCTGCAGCCTATCACCCTGAACAGGCCAGTCACAATAGGAGGAAAGACTTTCAAGGTCGTGGGAATCCTTGTTTCATCGGGAGGGGGTTTTGGAGGTGGAGGTGGCGATAATGCTGTGTATATGCCAAATGATCAAACGAGGGGAGTGATAACCACAAATGTATCCCTGAACACGTTCACTTCGATCATGGTTAAAGTAACTGACCCCAATCTGGCAAATCAAGCGGCTGCAGATATTGTCACAAAACTTATGCCATCAAGACATGTCAATCAAAGAACCAGGGATTTTACTGTCACTGAATTTGCATCAATACAGGCGCAGATAACCAGCGTTGTCCAGAGCATATCGCTGTTCCTTGCTGCGATTGCGGCGGTCTCGCTTCTCGTGGGAGCCGTGGGTATTGCAAACACTATGTTCATGTCTGTCATGGAACGCACAAGGCAAATCGGGTTGCTCAAGGCTCTTGGCGCTACGGATGGCGAAGTTATGAAACTTTTCCTTATGGAATCCGGATTATTCGGATTTGTAGGTGGAGTGATCGGGATAATTGCCGGAGTATCGATATCGGTCTTAATAACCGTTGCAGGAATGAGCGCACTTGGCCCTGGCGGGACAATGACCACTGTGATATCGCCTGAGCTTTTGATCTTTGCACTAGCATTCTCGATATTCGTGGGTATAATCTCAGGTGTGGCTCCAGCAAGATCAGCGGCAAAGATGAATCCGGTGGATGCGCTGAGGTTTGAACAATAAGAGATTTCGGTATCAAAAGCTTAATATCCTACCCGCCATGATGCTTAAACATGGATATCACCTCCCTCAGGAGAAATATAGAACGTCAGGTTCATACCAATTCCTCAGCGTTTGTCCCTGATATCCTCAATTCCGGGTTTTCATGCACCCGCTGCGGGTGGTGCTGTTCCCGGAATTTCGAGATCAAAATAACGGAAAAGATTTCACGCCCATCTAACGCAATCTCGATCTTTCCCACCGATATCAGGCACATAATAAAAAATACGGGGCTCATGTGGGATGAAGTGGCGCAGCCGGATATCTATTCATGTTTTTCAAATGATGATAAGATCCTGGTCATCGGATGGATACTGAGGCGAAATGAAGAGGAAACGTGCGTTTTTTTTAAAAATGGCGGATGCACCATATACAGTTGTCGTCCCATGATATGCAGATGTTACCCTTTTTTTATGGGTAAGGGGGGAATTGAAATTATGTATTGCAACGGGTTGGGGAAAGTTGCGGATAATGAAAACACTTCGGAAATAGGACTGGCGCTGAAGCGATATGAGATCAAGAAACTGCAAAGTTACATCCGGATAATAGAACAGGTTGGGGATAAATTAATCTATAATAATCTGCGAGCACTTCCGGATAATTATTCAGGCGAAGTTCTTGTCATGGATGGCGAAACTATATCGAAGCGAAGATTGTAACAAATATCCATCGGTTTCTCCCTTAATCGACGACATATGAAAAACATTTTAGCCCAATCGGCAATCCTTATATTTATCTTTCGCCTTGTGGGACTCGGAGAATTCTATTGACGACTATATGCACGGCGCCGGGTAAAATATACCTCTTTGGAGAGCATGCCGTGGTATATGGGGAACCAGCAATAGCATGTGCTGTGGATCTGCGGACTCGCGTCAAGGTAAAAAGTTCTGCCAAAATTTCTATTTCTTCGGACATCGGGACAACTGGCCTTGATTTTGAGATGCATCCCTACGTTTCATCAGCCATCCAGAAAATGGGTTCACCAGAAGTTTCAGTAGAAATTTCCTCGGAAATCCCTGTGGGTTCAGGACTGGGTTCATCTGCTGCCGTAGTCGTGGCGACACTTGCTGCCATCAATATCGAGTACGGTCAGGGATATGAATTGGAAAGAATCGCACAAATAGCGCATGAGATCGAAAAGGAAGTGCAGGGGGCAGCAAGTCCTACTGATACATTCGTTTCTACCTTTGGTGGAGTGATCGAAATACCATCCCGCAAAAGGCTTGACCTTCTTGATTGCGGGATCGTTATTGGGAATACAGGTAAAGGTGCATCGCCCAAAAAAACAGCTAAACTCGTAAAACAGGTAGCTGTGCTTAAAGAAGAATACCCTGAATCCATAAATCCCATAATCAAGACCATCGGTTCATTCGCAAGACACGGGGAAATAATGGTCACTCAAAAAAAATACACGGCACTTGGGAAACTTATGAACGTTAATCACGGATTGCTGGATGCTCTTGGCGTCAGCACTCTGGAATTATCCGCCCTTGTCTATGCAGCGCGTAATGCCGGCGCATATGGGGCAAAACTCACAGGAGCAGGAGGCGGCGGATGCATGGTAGCTCTAACCGATTTACAAGAAGAGGTGGCGCAGGCTATTGAAAAAGCCGGAGGTAAAGCAATTATTACAAGATTTACAAGGGAAGGTGTGCGAAAGGTATGAACCTTATAATAATGAAGATCGGAGGAAGCGTAATTACTGAAAAAGGCTCTATATCAAGAGCAAGGGACGCTGAAATTAACAGGATATCACATGAGATCGCAGCATTCAAGAAAGATTCAGATTCCCCTCTAATACTTGTTCACGGGGCTGGTTCTTTCGGTCATCCTCAGGCTATGAAATACGGGTTGAACGATGGATTCGATGCGCAAGGTGCATATCTTACCCATATTTCCGTAAAACTGTTGAATTCAAGATTCCTGGAATCATTAAATAATGCAGGCGCCCATGCCCTGCCTGTTCATCCAATGAGTGCATGCCTCCTTGAGAATGGAAAACTTATTGATTTCCAGCTCGGTCAGATAAAAGTGATGATTGAAAATGGCATCATTCCTGTACTTCATGGAGATGTTGTTATGGACAGGACCAAAGGCGCATCAGTTCTTTCCGGGGACAGGATAATCCCGTATCTTGCGCTTTCCCTGAAAGCTTCAAAGATCGGAGCGGGAAGCGATGTCGATGGGGTTCTTGATGAAAAAGAAGCAGTCATAAGGAAGATCACACCTTTTAGTTTTATGGATTTGAAAAAAAGCATTAAGGGTTCAGGATCCACAGATGTTACAGGAGGAATGCTTGGGAAAGTGTCAGAATTGCTGGAACTCGCCGGAAAAGGTGTTGATTCACGAATTTTTAACGCCACAAGAAAAGGTATGATATCAAGATTCTTATATGGAGAAGATGTCGGGACATTAATATCAGACAAATGAGTTATATATTTTGGATTTAATAAGGTAAATGAAATGAGCACGTCGCAAAGGAAGATAGAACATTTATTATTGTGCGTTGAAAAGGACGTTGAAGCGCATAAAACTAATACAGGGCTTAGGGCGTCAGGTTTTGACGATATTGACCTTGTTCATAACTGTCTTCCTGAAATAAACAAAAAGAATCTCATTCTTGAGACAGAATTCCTGGGAAAGAAATTAAGCGCCCCAATACTGATAGCTTCAATGACTGGCGGGCATCCTGACACCAAAGCTGTAAATGCTACGCTTGCAAGCGCAGCAGAAGAGCTCGGGATAGGTATCGGTGTTGGAAGCCAGAGAGCAGCTATCGAAGACCCAGTTATGGAGGATTCATTCAGGATAGTCAGGGACAAAGCGCCAAATGCATTTATTTATGGGAATGTAGGCGCTGCCCAGCTGAATGAGTTCGGTATCGATGGGCTTGAACGTGCAGTTGAGATGATAGGAGCCGACGCCATGGCGATCCACCTGAATTTCCTTCAGGAAGCGATACAACCTGAAGGAAATGTTGATGCCACAGGATGCCTTTTGGCGATAAAAAAAGTGTGCGACGAACTATCAGTTCCCGTGATCGTAAAAGAGACTGGAGCAGGTATCGCACATTCCCAGGCTCTGGCTATTTGCGAAGCCGGAGCATCTGCCATTGATGTGGGAGGTCTTGGCGGAACAAGCTGGGCTGGTGTTGAAACATACCGTGCGCAAAAGCGCGGCGATCTATTGCCCGAGCATGTTGGCAAAGAATTCTGGAACTGGGGAATACCCACAGCGGTAAGTATAGTAGAATCCACTATCTCAATCCCTGTAATTGCAACCGGTGGTGTGCGATCAGGCATAGACATGGCAAAATCTATCGCACTCGGAGCATCACTTTGTGGAATTGCACTGCCTCTTGTGGGTCCTGCCTTGAAAGGGCAAAAGGACGTAGTTGACAGGTTGAACCTGATGATCGAAGAATTACGAGTTGCTATGTTCTTATGTGGATGCAGGACAATTGAAGAGCTTGGCAATACAGCGATAGTTATAAACGGAAGCATCCGGGGATTCCTGGAGCAGAGGGGATTTGAGACTGGTAAATTTGCGAAAAGAAGATAATGGAATGATTTAAATGACAGAAATAGGAATAATTGCGGTCGGCGGCTATAATGAAATGGGTCGCAACATGACCGGAGTAAGAATAGATAATGATATTATTGTGCTTGATATGGGACTTCAGCTTGACAGGGTGCAGATACATGAGGATGTAGAAATCGACAAAATGCATTCCATGGACCTTATCAAAATGGGAGCCATCCCTGATGACACCATAATGAAGGATGCCGGAGGAAGCGTAAAAGCTATCGTGTGCACACATGGTCATCTTGACCATATCGGAGCGATACCAAAACTTGCCCACAGGTACAAGGCGCCAATAATTGCGACGCCTTATACGGCAGAACTTGTAAAACATGAGATATCAGATGAAAAGAAATTCAAAGTGAATAATGAAGTGATCCCTTTAAAGATCGGGGGGCGTTATAATCTTACGCCGGATATCCAGATCGAATTCATACGGATCCAGCACAGCATTGTGGATTCAGCATTTGCAGCGATACATACACCAGACGGTGTGGTATTGTATGCAAGCGATTTCAAACTGGACAGGACGCCTACGATCGGTGAGGCTCCGGATTTTGCACGGTTGAGGAAGCTGGGAAAAGATGGTGTAAAGGTTATGATAACAGAGAGCACAAATTCCGGTCTCTCGGGGAAAACTCCCTCTGAAAAAATAGCAAAAGATCTTGTTAGTGATGTTCTCCTTGGTACTGAAGAAACAGAGTCGGGAGTAATAATCACCACATTTTCCTCACATGTAGCGCGCATCAATGCAATTATCCAGATAGCTGAAGAAATGGACAGGATCCCGGTATTGCTGGGGAGGTCAATGGAGCGTTATCTTTCGATAGCGCAGAAGATGGGATATATTAAATTCCCGAACAATCTTGAAATTTATGGCAACAGGAATTCGGTAGATAAATTCCTGAAACGCATATCACAGGAAGGAAAAAATAAATATCTCCCCATTGTTACGGGACACCAGGGCGAACCTGATGCAATTCTTACAAGAATCGCAAACGGGGAAACACAGTTCAGGATAGAACCGGGAGATAAGGTTATTTTCTCTGCAAACACTATCCCAAGCCCCATGACAATGGCAAACAGGCATGCACTTGAGATAAAACTGAAAATGGCAGGAGCGCGGATATATGAAAATGTCCATGTATCGGGTCATGCTTCAAGGGAAGACCACTGGGAACTCCTGCGTCTTGTAAATCCGGAGCAGGTCATCCCGTCTCACGGGAACATGGTCATGCATTCCCATTATGTAGAACTTGCAGAGGATGCGGGATATCATTTCGGTGATACCGTCCATATCATGAGAAATGGAGAGGAAATGGTAGTATGAGATGCCTCTTAAGACCTCTTTTTCGCGTTGAGGTCGCAGGTTCATGATAGAAGAGATCCTCCAGAAAAAAGCAAAATTGGTGGATGAAGCTATCCCCAAATTCCTTCCAATTACTCCTCCAGAGGAATTATATAGGGCAATGCGGCATCTCCTTGATGCCGGAGGAAAGAGACTTCGTCCATCAGCATTGCTACTTGCGGCTGAAGCCGTGGGCGGAAAAACCGAAAACGTCCTTCCTGCGGCAGTTGCAGTCGAACTCGTGCATAATTTCACTTTGATCCATGATGACATAATGGACGAGGCAGATTTAAGGAGAGGACTTACTACTGTCCATAAGAAATGGGGTGTACCAAGAGCGATCATTGCTGGCGATGCTATATATTCAAAAGCTTTTGAGATCCTTTCATGCACAAATAGCGATCCGCAAAGACTCGTTGAAAGTCTTGAGCTTCTTTCTAAAACCTGCACGGATATTTGTGAAGGGCAGTGGATGGATATGAATTTCGCAACCCGCAAAGATGTTACAGAGGAAGAGTACATGCGAATGGTCGAGAAAAAGACCGCTGTTCTTTTTGCGACCGCGCTTAAACTGGGAGCATCATTGTCGGGTGCAAACCGCGATCATGCCAGAGCATTATGGGATTTCGGTCGTTTCACAGGCGTTGGATTCCAGATATACGATGACGTAATTGATCTTATCACGCCTGAGGAAATACTTGGAAAAGCACAGGGCGGAGATATAGTTGAAGGAAAGCGGACTCTCATAATTATCCATGCTCTTTCAAAAGGAGTAAATATTGACGCACTTGGCAAGAGCAATGCCACGAGAAGCGAGATTAACGCGGCGCTTATAAGTCTTAAAGAGTCAGGTTCTATAGATTATGCTATGAATAAAGCATTCGAGTTCGTAGACCAGGGAAAAGCTGCACTGTCGGTGCTTCCCGATTCCGAAGCGAAGATCACGCTTATCAGACTTGCGGATTATATGATCGAGCGCAAGTATTGAGATACTAAAAATTTTTTCCATGTTGAGGCTCCACAATGAGGCCAGAAGCAATTCCCCAACATCACCAGAAAAGCTAAATTTCAAGGTTTGATATCAGAATGCTTACGATCACAACTCCATCCCGCCTTCATCTTGCGCTTATCGACATGAATGCAAGCATCGGACGCGTTGACGGAAGCATTGGCTTAACTCTTGATGAACCTGTCATTAAGATCAGCGCCAGAAAATCTGATATTATTGAAATAACAGGAAAAAGCGAGAATTTTGAGCGCATGAAAAATAGTGCAAAGGCTCTACTTCCTGATGGGGAGGGAATTCGGATATATATTGAAAAAGATTATCCTTCACATATCGGTCTTGGTTCAGGGACTCAAGGCTCACTTGCGGCAGGAATGGCTGTGAATGAATTATACGATCTTGGCCTGCGTATATACGAGGTTGCAGTAAAAGTTGGAAGGGGTGGAACAAGCGGGATAGGCGTTGCAGCTTTTGAAAATGGCGGCTTCATCCTTGATGGCGGGCATAAATTCAGCGAGAAAAAAGCATTTCTTCCTTCTGCGGCAAGCAGCCTTCCTCCTGCGCCTGTTCTTGTAAGAAGGGATTTTCCTGATTGGGATATTGTAGTGGCAGTCCCGGAACAAAAAGGCGCTTCGAATACTTATGAAGTGAATATATTCCAGAAAGTATGTCCTGTCCCGCGGCATGAAGTTGAAAAGTTATCCCACGTTGTCCTGATGCAGCTTCTTCCAGCCCTCGTCGAAGAGGATATTATCACCTTCGGGAAGAGCGTCAGTGCAATCCAGGATGTAGGTTTTAAAAAAAGGGAGGTTGAACTCCAGCCTGTATCGAAAGAGTTGATGCAGGCATTAAGGGATAGTGGGGCATACGGAGCTGGTATGAGCTCATTTGGACCGACGGTGTATGCATTCGGGGAAAATGCCAGGGATCTCAAAAAGACTGCAGAGGATTTCCTTGGTGGAAAGGGGGAGGTCTTTATCGCAAAAGCAAGGAACAATGGGGCAAGAATAGAAATCTAGCTGGCCTTTGTTTAGCTCATATCATGATAGTCGCTCTCAATATCAAGTGTATAATATTATCACTATAACAATCATAATAATTATTAGGATGCGATAAATATATCTAGTTTGAAGTCATATTAATTAATTAAATAACTCGATATATAGTGGGAAATTATATTTGAGTTATGGGAGATGGAATGAATACAATAAGTAGAATATTACTTGTGGGTGTAATAATCACATGTTTGTTTGTTGGGTTAGCGGCAGCAGGAACAAAAAGTGTATATGTGACTGATTCCGATGGAAATAAAGTTATAAATAAACATGTAAGTATCAACCGTGGTAACACTGGTTATGAATGTGATACAGACAATAAAGGAATCTGCAGAATTGAGGATAAAGTCCGCAATGGCGACAAAGGCAAAAGTAGAGATCGCTTCGGCAATGAAGTTGATTGTAAAGTGAAAGATGGCACAGAAATTCCTGAATATCCAACAGTAGCTCTGCCAATAGCAGCAACGATCGGATTGGTTTATATATTTCAGCTCAGGAAGAACAAAGAATAATTCGATATATTAGGGAAATTCCCTCTCTTTTTTCTTAGCTGACGTAATTATGAGAAGTGTATCTTTTTTATAGTAATTATCAATTGCATTTTCATTCAATAGCTCAACATTTATCTATGATAGCAGATATTGAAGACCCACATCTTCATATCTCACGGAGCTTAAACCAAATGGTCGAATCAGACGCACATAAAAAATACGAATTTAAAAGGACACTTGAGGCGCTGCGTGATAAACGCGGAAGAGGAACAGAACTCATCTCTCTTTATATCCCTCATGACAAGCAGATATATGACATCACAAGCCAGCTCAGGGAAGAATTTGGACAGGCATCCAACATTAAATCAAGAGTGACAAAGCAAAACGTTCAAGGAGCCATAGAATCATTGCTTTCAAGACTTAAACTCATACCAAAGGCTCCTGTTAACGGCGTGGTCATTTTTTGCGGGGCTGTTGATATCGGCGCTAACAAGACAGATATGCAGACAATTATAATTGAGCCGCCTGAACCCATAGTTTCCTATAAATATCATTGCGACTCGGCATTCCTCCTGACACCGCTTGAGGAAATGCTCCATGAGCAAAAGACCTATGGCCTCCTTGTTCTTGACAGGCGCGAGGCAACGGTTGGTCTTTTGAAAGGAAAACACATTGAAGAGATGGCGCACCTTACTTCCAATGTCCCGGGCAAGCAGAGGAAAGGCGGCCAGAGTTCCCACAGGTTCCAGCAGCTTCGTCTTATTGCCATTAATGATTTCTACACCCGAATAGCTGATGCTGCAAGCGCGGTCTTCCTTGCAATTGACCATAAGGATTTCCAGGGTGTTTTTATTGGCGGGCCATCACCCACAAAAGAAGAATTCGAGGCAGGAGAATTTCTTCATCATGAGATCCAGAAAAAGATACTGGGTCTTTTCGATGTGGCAAACACTGATGAATCGGGTTTGACTGAACTTTTTGATCAACTTGGAGACGTGCTTTCGGACGTTGATGTTGTAAAGGAGAAAAAACACATGGAGATGTTCCTGCGAGATCTGGTAAACGACACCGGTCGTGCTTCATACGGAGAAGAACAGGTCAGGAAAAACCTCCAGATGGGATCGGTGGAACTGCTCTTGCTTTCGGATGAGCTTCGAAAAGTGCGCATTACGATCAAATGCGGAAATTGCAGTTTTGAAGAGAAAAAAACCATGACGAAAAAACCTGGCGACGATGATTACCAGCCCGGGAATTGCACAAAATGCGGGTCAAGCCTCAGGGTCGTAGATTCAACGGATATCGTGGAAGAACTCTCAAGCATCGCAGACCAGATGGGAACGAATATCGCTTTCATTTCAAGTGATTTTGAAGAAGGAAACCAGCTTTTGAATGCATTTGGCGGGATAGCTGCGATATTAAGGTTCAAGACGGGAATCTAATATTTTTTCTTTTCGACAGAGTACCTGATCTTCATATCGATCGAAAGACCATTGATGGTACTTTCAGCATCGCGCAGAGTTTCTTTAATATTCGCATCATCAAGTACCTTCTGGATCTGGCCTTTTATCCGTAAATAGCGAACATACTCATCCACGGTGAGCTTTTTTTCGTTATTTTCCTCAATCGAGATAGAACTCATCCACGTATTACTATGCGAATGCCAGCAAAATAATTTTTGATAAAAAAAGAAATAATGTGATGTGAAAATTCACATCACGTTAAATTTTTACTGTCCATCCATGAATGGGCTCTTGACACCTGTCAAAACTGCCATTACACGTACTCTGCCCGTGAGCTGGTCATCGACTTTTGCGCCCCAGATAACTCTCTTGGTATTTGGGACCTTGTCCATGATCAATTCGCCAGTGACTGCTACCTCTTCGAGTGTCAGGTCTTCGCCTCCTACGATGTGGATTAGCACACCATAGGTTGCTGACATGTCTGAAATATCAAGAAGTGGTACTGCAAGTGCCTGTGAAACAGCCTTTGCGACCCTGTCCTCGCCATCGCCTTCACCAATGCCGATTGCGGAGATTCCGCCTCGCTCCATTACTGCGCGAAGATCTGCATAGTCAAGGTTAATTAAACTTGGCTGTGTGATCGTCTCGGTTATGTTCTTGACGAATGCTCCAACAAGTGCATTTGCAACTGCAAGCGCCTCTTTCAATGGGAGGTTACCTGCAACTTCTCTTAATTTTGAGTTATCAATGACAATTGTTGAATCTACGCTTGCAGAGAGCGCTTTTATGGCTTCTCTTGCTTTTTCTCTTCTGAACTGTTCGATCTTGAATGGTATTGTGCAGCACGCAATTGTGAGACAGCCGAGTTCTCTTGTTAATTCACCAACAACAGGTATTGCTCCTGTACCGGTTCCTCCGCCTAATCCAGCTACAAGGAAAACAAGGTTCGTTCCCTCAAGTTCAGCCCTGAGTTCTGTCATGTTTTCTTTGGTTGCCTGGGCACCCATTTCAGGGTATCCGCCGCATCCGTGTCCCTTACATAATTTCTCACCAAGTAAAATCAGTTTGTCTGCTTTACTCATTGTACTTAAGTGATTTACATCTGTATTGGCTGCGATGATCTTTCCGCCGGCCATGCCTTTTTCTGCTATCCATGTCGTAATATTGCATCCAGCGCCACCAAGCCCGACTACGGCCACTGATGGCTTTGACGTCTTCACTAACTCTGCTAACTTTTCGTTGACCATATTAATTGCCTCTTTCGATCCACATTAGGGGTCTCTTGTCTGATTACACTGCTAAAGTATATAGATTTGATTGGTAAAAAGGTGTGAACTTTTTTTTATTTCGGTTTTGGAGGCCAGTTTTTCTCCATCCACCCGGGAATTCTCCCTGAGTCTGGAGGGCCGATCATAACCCGAAGTCCTGTGACATCCTCCACATCTCCCTGCAGGCGTGCAGCAAGACCTGGAAGGATCAGGGTACTGTGTGAGGTCTTATCTTTGAACTCAAAATTAGCTTTCTGGAACGCATCTTTTATCTTGGCAGCTGTTAGCTGTCCTCCGGCAACCGCTGCTTCAACTCCAATGCCATCAGTATCAACCGCTGCAAGATAACAATTTATCTTGTTGGAAGATAGGTCACTTTCCACTGTATAATAGGTAAGGGCAAAATTCGTGGTAACTATTACGGGTGAATCCTTTGTTGGCGAACCGACCTGGTTTACCCCCGGCGCAACTTTCGCAGGAGTCCTGGGGTCTGTATAGATCGTTTCCCGCAGATGCACCTCAGGCAGCATGGCGTACGGCTCAAGACTGTGAAGTATCATAATGTCACCGTACCTGACGGTGAAAACAGAAGCAAGCACTGTTTCCCAGTATGATGCCGCCGCGGTGTCTTTATAAACAAGCCAGGCATTTAGCGGAACTGCCATCACAGGATAAGCCATATCCTTCTGGCCTTCTTTTATTCCAGAGCGGCGAAGCTTTATGAATCGCTCAAAGGTCCCTTTCAATTGCTTGCCCTGCGGATAGGTACCAGGATCTAGAACCAGGTCTTTTATTCCCATTTCCCCGAATGTTAAGGCAAGGGATTTGAGTTTATCAAGGTCAGTTGAGAATAATACCACTGGTACTTTATAGGTAAGGGCAAGTTCAGCAACTTCGCCCCAGTTTTTCTCATTAGCGGCATAAAGAAGTGGATTTTTGTCCTTGACGACTTCAAGCCCGCTTTTCAGGATTGCCGGGTCAAAAGAACACAGGATCAGGGGAAGTGTTGTCGTTTCATTCACTTTTTTCACTGCCGCGGCAAATTTGGCGGCATCACCCGAAACGCATCGCACCGCGACCATGTCAACTTTCAGGAACTTTCCAATATAGAATTTCTTGAAATTTGAGATCTTATTTACTCTTTCCACAAGCTCCTTTTCTGGCATCGTGTCCCATACATCGTATGCAAATGCAGTAGGATCAAAGAAGGTCAATTGGTGGCGATAAATAACGTCATCTCCCCCAATCTTTTTTGCGTGCTCTCCCACTCCTATTGTGATCTCACGAATCTCTGGTGCAAGAAGCGTTATGAGTTCAATATATTTTTTCTTAAACGCATCTTTTAATATCGGGGGGCAATTATCAAGTTTCTTTGACCTGTCGATCAGATGTGCTGCAAAAGCCATGCATGTTGTCTCGCCGCATTCTGCGCAGTTTGTCTGGGGCAGGTACTTATAGACCTGAAGGGGGCTGTTTAGTTTCATTATACCACCGCCGTTATCCAGTTATCAATGTCAACTGGATCTGTTTCTTTGGAACCGTATAATGTCTGGGTAATTTCCTTGAGCACCTGGACAGCGGTAGGGTGCATCATCATAAAGAGATCATTTCCGGCCAGTGATAATGTCAATCCTGTGATAATTTCCCATATCGGGCCCCTGTACTCCCTGGGTCCCCAATCTGAGTCTTCCTTCAGGGGCGATGAGGTCATCCATGCTTCACGCGCTCCCCATGCATTGGTAGTGCCGCTTGACATCGGGAAATTAAGTTCTGTGTCTCCGGAAAGACCCGCAAGCCTTATCCTTTCCATATTTGTGTATGCATAATCAAGCCCGTAACCAAGAGCTGCGGTGGTAGGATCCATCAATATATTTTCCCGCTTAACTCCACACTGTTTCATTAGTTTGCGGTTAAGTTCTTTTTGTGAGTTAATCTCAAGCTGTGTCCATGAGAGCACGACATGATTGTATTTCTTCGCTGCTTCCGCGATCCTTGCATAATCAAGGTTCAAGCTTGCTGATGCAAGAATGCATCGTTCACCTTCAGCGACTTCCGCAGCTTTCTCAAGAACAGCCGGGTCTTTTTCTGGATTTCCCGAACCTCCGATCACGATCGGCACATCCACTGCCTGCAGAACCTCTTCTACGGTTTTTGCAGCCTGGGCAGGTGATGTATCTTTGATGTTCGGGTCTGTGCTGATAAGATGTATTGTGACCATATCTGCCCCAAAATCCCGGACAACTTTTTTCGCCCATTCTGCAGGGCTGTTGATAACGTCCTCGTAATTGGATTTTACCGCTTTTGCCATGTTTATGGGCATATCAAAAACGTCCATTGTAATGTGATTGCGATGCGGCATAGGACTGTCAAAATAGTATGGAAGGGCATTTTCACCACCAAGCGTTATAGTGCTCCTCCTGGTTCCGCCATCGGATGAAGTTGCACCAAGAACCACTTCCTGGATCGGGGTCTTCCATTCCTCTATCTTTCCAACGCTGAATTTTGACTCGATCAGCTTGCTCAATCTTTTTGGTGCAGCTGCTACCTGCTGCTGCCCCCCGAACACCTGGTCCACGGGGTAACCCAGGATTCTTGAAATATTCATCAGGTGCATCGCCATCTGGGCGGTCTCATGCCCTAAAGCGTATGCCATCTGGGGGTTCAATCCCATTTGCCCAAGGTCTATTTCAATATCGCCTTCTATTTTTACTCCTTCAAGGGCTTGAATATCGCCACCAAGCAGGCTTCCAAGTTCAGAGAGTTTGATCTTTTTTGTCATGATTACATCCCAATCAGCATTATTAATCGTCTTATTCGTTCAAGATAGGACTGGCTACATATATATTTTTAGATTTGATGTGACAATTCGATTCATATTGGTGTTATCCTGATGTTAGGTTAAAGCTATGGATCAGGTTTGAGAAAAGAAATACTGAGTAAAACGCATACTAAAAAAGTCACTAAGGATTTTTTTCTTGCGCAGGGCGCACATTCGCTTTGCGTGCTCTCTTTAGGGGGGAATCCACATGATTGCTTGTTGGCTCATTCTTGGCACACATACAATAATTAACCATGAGTATTGCGATAAGTTCATCTTGCCCCTCCTCCACCACCTCCAAATCCTCCGCCGCCGCCAAAGCCTCCTCCACCACCGCCACCTCCATGAAATCCACCGCTTGTTCCAGATGAGGGTGGAGAGGGTGGAGAAGTCATGCCATATGTACCTCTGAAGTATGTCGGCATGTAAGTCACTGCATGGACTTCAGGTATCTGTATATTGAGTTCTTTCATAGCTTCAACAACCTTATCTCCGACGCCAAGTGTTGTTGCATAGACAAGCCATTCCTGCCACATCTTCAGATCTTCAGGCGCATATTTTTTTATTGATGCGAAATCCGTGAGGAATGTCCTGAAGGCGTCCCACTCGAGTTTTTCTTTATAGTAATTCTCTTTCCACTTTCCGAAAAGCGATGATGAAACAAATAATGGAGGAACTGCCTGCAATAGAAGAACAATGGAGGCATATACGCCGTAGGAAAATAAAAAAGAAGTAACAAACAAGATTACTAAAAAAATCCCGAATATCATCCAGGTGTATTTCTTTCCGCTCATGACAAATTCATCAACAGCCTTTTTCTGCGGAGCTTTCATTATATTATTCATCTTGTCCCGAATACTTCTCAACTGGTTTTGAGCAATGGAATACCCTGCTTTTCCCCCTATTATTTTATTTCTCAATTCTTCAATTTCTTCCTCAAGTGCATTGATATCAAACACATTATTTTTAGAGAAATCTTTTAGAAACCGAAGAACTTTCTTCTCATATTCATCATCTCCAGCTTCAGGTCCTTTCAGGAGAATTATCCTTAATCCCTCGGATTTTGTGCATCCCAATTCCTTTGAACCATCAGTTTCAATTTTAATTATCTCTCGCCTGTGCAGGTCAAGAAGCGTTGCATAAAATCCATTCTCATCATAATCAAATGGGTCTTTTCTGAAAACAAGATTCACGAGCCATGGTTTCCTGTTACCGGGAACAAAACTCAGGAATTTTGGCACGGTGAAATCTTTCTCCCTGCTGAATTTGTAATAAACAAATGCAAGCATAACCGGGAACAGGAACACCAGGGCTTTCAATGCAAAACTTAATTGTGAAAAGAAAGAATATTTGGAATTTGCCTGAAGCGTTTTTTCTTTGACCCCAGAAACGGAATTTGGAAATCCATCCATTTCCGTTGAGATTGCGGGATCAAGCAGCATCTCGATCTCAAAAAGTGAATCCTTCTGGCTTGCTCCTCTTACGATCCATGTATCACCCTCCTTCTTTACATCCATTAAAGAATGTTCGAAAAGTTGAGAAACATAGCCCTGAGGGTCATGAACAACTATTATGACTTTATTGTATGGCAGGTGCTCATCTGCCAATTTTATATTCAGATGGCAGTATTCCTTATCGCATTCAAGAGAAGGATGCAGCCTGAAAACATAACTGATTTCATATTGTCCTGCATCAAATCTTCCAGGGTTGTAACTGCCCGCTTCGTCTTGTTCAGCGAGAGATGATATTTCATTTGTGTATTGGGCATCTGAATTAGATATTGCATTAGATATTACTTTAGTTGTTCCCTGAAAATTTTTAATATAAGGAAATGTTCCGGGGGGCGGAGAGACACTGACAAGTTCTATGTGAGGATTCGTTTTTACTGTCGGGTTATCCTTTATACCATAAGAAAGTGGAACCTTCCAGTCTCGATACAGCATCCTGTACTTAAATGGCTCTTTAATTTCATAAACAAAATTTTCCTCAAGTGTTCCATTCAGGTATAGATCCGCGCTGTAGCTATCAACATAAACATCCCCGCATCCTCCCAAACCGCATGCATTCTCCATGCCTGGCATACCTCCGGTCATGAAAAGCCCTGCCAAACCTATCAGAGCTACGACGATCAGTAAAATTGCGATTTCTTTCTTTTCACTCAACCCCAGCTCACCACTGGTTTTTTCAGTTCCTCATCAAAGAAATCAAGATATTCCTTCTTGCTCAATCCCACTGAACGTCCTATGTACTTTGAAGGAATGGTATCAAGCATCGTGTTGTATTCCTGGATTATGTTGTTGTAAGTATATCTGTGCCTTGCAATTTCGTCTTCAGTGTCTTTAATTGCGGTCATTGTCACCGTTACGGTCTCAGAGGTTTTCAATGCCGGATAATTCTCAGAAACAGCGATTATATTTCCGAGCAGCCCGCGCATTTCTCCATCCATTTTATTGAGCTCATTCGGACCGGCTTTTCCAAGGTTTGCCCGCATGCTTGTTATTTTCACAAGCGTCTCCTGTTCAAACTTCGCATAGCTTTTTATGGACTCAACGAGCTGTTCAATCATATCAAGGCGCTTTTTCATTGCCACCCTGGTCTGGGATAGCGTTGCGTCCCCCGCATTCCTTAAACTCGTGAGCCTGTTGTATATCGAGAAGGAATAAATGACAAGCAAAATGATAGCCAGAACAATAACAAGCAATACCACCATTGAAATATCCATGCTTACATGTTATAATCAGGACTATACAATAATTTCTTAGGACTTTTGATAGTTACCTTTGTCCCTCCATCTTTTATGGTCTATTATAAATACCCAAAAGCAGATAAGTAATATCTACATGCCCGACCTTGTTATCAAGAACGCCCTGCTTTTTTTGAATAATACCATCCAGCCTGCGGAAATAGCCGTAGATGATGGGAAGATATCAAAGATCGGAAAGATCGTGGGGACGCAGGACTTTAACGAGGTCATTGATGCTAAAGGCGCTCTCGTCCTTCCGGGGGTGATTGACGTCCATGTACATTTTCGAGATCCTGGCATGACAAAGAAAGAGGACTGGTACACAGGCTCATGTGCAGCGGCAGCCGGCGGAGTCACTACCGCAATTGACCATCCTAATACTATCCCGCCCACGATAGATCGATCAACTTTTAAGGAAAAGCTAAAAGAAGCGAAAAAATCCCTGATCGACTACGGTATCAATGCCGGAGTGACGGCAAACCTGGACCATTTGAAAGAAATGTGGAAGGCAGGCGCAACATCATTTGGCGAAATATTCATGGCGCAATCCACAGGGGCGCTCAATGTGAGCGACAGGACACTCAACGAGGCACTTGCGGTCATAGGAGATCTGGATGCTGTGGCATGTATCCATGCAGAAGATGAGGAAGTAAGAAAGAAATTCGTTCACCTGCTAAAAGGAAATCTTGCGCCCGAATCATATTCAAAGTCGCGCCCGAATTTATCCGAAAAGATCGCCGTTGAAAAAGCCATCAAATTTGCCGGGGACACAAAACTACATTTTTGCCACATAAGCGCCCATGAAAGCCTTGAAATCATACGAAAATCTAAAGCTGCAAATAATAAGATCACCTGCGAGGTCACCCCGCATCATCTTTTCCTGACCACACGGGATTACAGGCGGCTTGGGACGCTTGGAAAAATGAACCCGCCGCTTCGTGACTCTATATCCCATCAAAGTATGTGGGCTGGATTAAATGACGGGACTATAGATATTGTGGCTTCTGACCACGCTCCGCATCTGGAATCAGAGAAATTGACCGATATCTGGACTGCGCCGGCAGGGGTGCCCGGGGTTGAAACTCTCTTTCCTCTCATGCTGAATGCAGTCAAAAGAAATCTTCTCACGCTGAAAAAGTTGATCGAGGTCACGAGCCAGAACCCGGCCAGGATATTTGATCTGCAAAAAGGTGCTCTTGTTCCCGGATATGATGCCGATTTCATAATTGTTGGAGATACAAAAGAGATCCGCAGAGAGAAAATGCACAGCAAAGCCGGCTGGACGCCTTTTAATGGCATGAAGGGCATATTTCCCAGAATGACCATTTCACGGGGTGAAGTGGTTTTTGAGGATGGAGAGATCATTGGAAAGAGGGGACGCGGGAGGTTCATTCCGGGTAAGGGATTTAAGACGGGAGACGAAGATGAGGAAGAATGAGAGCAATCCCTATACCATGTAGAGCGAAAAAGGTAATATACAATTAATCATAATAATAAATAGAATATATTTGCATCACACAAACAACTGCAATGGAGGGATTTAAAGGTACAAAACAATAGCCCTCGTCACCGATGATTTTCCAGTATATCATGCTATTATCGAGGAAGCACGTGAGCGCCAATTGAACATCCTCGTTCTCAATCCCGAAGAGCGCATACCTTCGCATGTCGGGGTCATTATCACTACGGAGAAGGAATCTGAAGGAATAGATTTCGGGCATGATAAAATACTCATTGCTGACACCAGACCCCAGGCGACCCTTGATAAAGCGCTCTCCCTATTGTTCGGTGAGGATTTTAACCAGATAATAATAGGAATAGACCCGGGAAAATATCCCGGGATCGCGGTGCTTGGGAATAACAAGACAATATCGGTTCATCATGTGTCCGTGGGCGATGTCTGTCCCCTTCTAAAACGGACAATGGAACTATTTGAGAAGAAGAAGATAATTGTCAGGATCGGGCACGGCGCAAGACTCATCCGTTCACAGTTGATAAACGGGATACTTGACCTGGGACTTGCGGTCGAAATGGTGGATGAAACAGGAACAACACCAAATCTTGGGAAAGGAGTTCATGGGCAGGTAATATCTGATATTATTGCAGCTATAAATATTGCACTTATTCCCGGAAAACTGGTTGGTAAACAGTTCATAGAACCTTCAAATGGTGAGGTGAGGGTCATCCAGGAGTCAAGCCGGGAATACTCCAACGGACGCTCTACCCTCCCCCGGCTCCTGGCCAGGAAGGTCGCAAAAGGAGAGTTGACCCTTGATGAAGCTATGGAAAGACACCGGAATGTCTAATTCAGCGCCTTGAGTTTCTTTGTTTCACGGTCTTTGCAGATATCCATGCTCCTGCAACCGCTATCAATATTGCAGTAGCCATGCTCCCGAACACGAACTGATAGCCATTATTAATGATAGGATACTTTTCCATAGCTTCCCTGATCACAAGAAGATATGTGCTTCCCGACCATAAGAAGATCCCTGTTGCAATGACAAAGAATGGATGTGACCAGTGCCGTCCAATCCTTTCCTTGGCAAGATGAAGGTCAAAGATCTTCCCGATATTTACCAGAACACCTGCCAGGACATACCAGCCTATGGAGGCATTGATATATCCCATAACCAGGACGAGATAACCCATAAGTATGGGTTCATTATAATAATCCCATAACGCAATACCACCCTGTACGGTTCCTATCAAAGAAAGTATTATGGCTGCCAGGTACATCACAAAAGTGATTTTTCCCCCGTATAAAGATTTTGTCATCGAGGCTATGAAACCACTGACGGCATCATCAAGTCCCGTTCCACGATAGAGCATGTAAAGTCCTATAGCTGCGGATATTGCCATAGCAGCTATCTCAGGGCGGTCAAAATATAATGAGATCGCATAAATGAGTGAAACAAGCCCGATAGGTACGAAAAACGTGTGCGATATCTTGGGGTCGTTAAAAGCGTTTTTGATTATATAATATGTGCTTTCAAGGTTCTCATGCTGCTTTACGATTATTCTATGGACACCATCAACTTTTAATCTCGACTGGATGATCGGAAGTACGGATTCATCTTCCGCCCCGTCGGAAACAAGTATCGCATTGTGCGGTTTTAACTGTGAGATGATCATATCAAGCTGGTCTGCTATCAACTTGTCAGCATATATTCCGACTTTCTTGTCTCCCGCTATTGAAACTATTTCAACGTCGTTTTTTTTTGCCATGAGCTCATCATAGACATTTATGCCGCCAAAAATAGTATTGATATCTGAGTCTTCAGGGTCAGCAGCTGCAAGCCGCACCGCAGCATCAATGTTCGCGGCGCGCCCGATTACCGGACTTGCGACTTTTGCCTTCTCCCCGATATCGTTGTCCCTGTCAATACATATGATAAGCGTATGCATTGTAGACTGTTATCGTTACGTTTATATAAATAACATTCGTTGAGAGATTTAATTTATTATGTTCTCAAATATAGTATTATCCTGCGGTGGTTATCATGACTTACATTGATCCATCCCACATCGCCCGGTGTGCGCAACTTGCCATGATCCTTGAGGTCTCTGCAACGCCCAAACCCGGCAATATCGACCGCGACCACAATTACACAGATACTCGATTTGAGCATTTCCTGGCAAGCGCCGTGGGTGTATATCCAATACTGGAAAAAGCGGCTGTCACAAAAGCAGGAATCGGGAAGCTACTATACGAATCCGTCGTAGAAAGCAGCAAATGGCAAAGCGGCGGCAATACACATTTCGGGGCATTCATCCTGCTCATCCCGCTTGTTATGGCAGGAGGACGATGTAAGAATAGAAAATGCCTGGAAGAAGAGGTTCAAAAGATCGTAAGGGAAACGACCGTGGATGATGCAATTGAATTTTTCAGGGCTTTTGCCATGGCAGGAGTGAAAGTCAAACCTGTTGCTGATCTTGACCTTACAGATACGGATTCCATTGGGCAAATAAAAATAAAAGGTTTGACTCTTTATGACCTGATGGAGATCTCCAAAAGTTATGATATGATCGCAGAGGAATGGATAAATGGTTTTGAGAAGACATTTGAATGCTCAGTCCTGATCCAGGAGAAAATAAGGAATTATGGTATAAATGACGCTGTTGTCCTGACATTCATGGAGCTTTTATCAAGGAACAAAGACACATTTATTCGTACAAAATTTGACATAAATAAAGCGGAAGAAGTAACAATTCGCGCAACAAGCATTCTGCAAAAAGGCGATATGACAGGAATAATGAATGGTATTTGCCAGTTTGACGAGGAACTGTTGAAAGAGGGAGTAAATCCCGGTTCAACCGCTGATATAATAATAGCAGGGCTGTTCGTTTCACTTTTTGAGGGGATGAGATTCTGATAGATATTGAAGAATTCGGGATACATGAAGGAATATCTGAAGTGATCTTCACGACCATCTCCACCGACGGTCGTCCAAATGCAGCGCCTATTGGTTTGCATATGAAGGATGGAAGGTTTTTTGCACGAATGTACAAATCAAAGACCCTGGATAACATACGGGGGAAAAAAGCGGCTGCTGCAAATATCATTGATGACCCTATGTTATTTGTTCAGTCGGCGCTTTCGGATATCCCACCGGATAACTTTGATCGTATCGGAGGTTTTCCGGTTCTTAAGGACGCACTGGGATGGATTATTTTTGATTGCAAGATCAGGAAAGGTGAAACTATTTCAGTCGTTGAGCTTTCGCCTGTAGAGGCACAAATCAAGCATCGGCAGATAAAACCAATAAATCGTGGTTTCAATGCAGTAATAGAAGCGACGGTTGAGGCAACGCGATATGTTGTCCTGAAGGATAAAAAATTTCTTGATCGCATCGAATATTACGATACTATTGTCCGCAAATGCGGCGGCCCCAGGGAAAAAGAAGCGATGAAGCTGCTATTTGACCTGGTCAGGGAGTAGGCTATTTCTTGTCAGGCCATTTCTTTTTTGGTAGTATCCTATATTTCATGACCTATATATTCATATATCCACGTCTTGAAAAACATAACTTTTAAAATTGAATCTCCACGACAATTTTCTCAAATCATAATTATTTCAATCCGCCCTCTCCCAAAATATCAACAGGGACAAACGACATGGAACATTGGCCTCCAAATATACGGTCTGTACGAGTTCCATTGGAAATGATAGTGAGATGACCATCGTTTTCAATGTCGGGTTGGCAATTCTCTGAGCGATAACTATTCAGCTAATTATTGATGATGATAATATTTATTCAGAAAAGGCACTTTCAAATTCTAATTACGATAACGACAAGCAGAGATTCAAGCAGGTACTTTTTAATATGCTAAGCAATGCCTTGAGAAACAACAAGAAGAAGAACAGGAATCTAACAGTCAAAAAAGAAGGTAATCTGGCAAGAATATTAGTTCTGGATATTGAAATGGAAGTAGAATGAATAATAATAATTATACCTTTGGAATTGAGGAAATAGACACGTTTGGTGGAATAAAAGCTGGCTCTAACCTCCTGTTGATGGGCCCGTCCATGAGTGGAACAGAACATATATTAAATCATATAATTCATGAAAATATATCCAAAAATAGAAGTGCAGCACTGGTAGTAACAACCCGTGAGTCTGCAATTCAATTTCTCGACAAGTTCAAAAAACTCGATCCTGACCAAACTGGTTGTCCAGATTTTGGGTACGTCTAATAGATATTGCCATTCAATATCTTTTATGGCATTAATGTTCCATATTTAATCATCTTATGTATCACTTGGCCTTTTTAGAATATTTTATTGCCAGAAAAATTTAATATTATGTCATTGCCATAGATGCAGTCAAACTATATCCAGATAAGGGGGAGTATAAGAATGTGAATTTCATTGAAAAATTAATATTAGAAATTATAATTTAACAAACCTCCTTTCGCAGATATAATTTGGGGGAAACAGACTGGAAGGATTTGTTGTAGAAAGGAAACCGGGAACTCCTATGTAATGAAAATTTAAAAATAGGAATTACATGAGTATGTTCATTATATATATATTATTTGTAAGTGAAATAAAGGTCAGGTAAGTCGTTTTACTAAGAATATCTGAAGTGTTTTTATTTTAATAGAATTGTAAAATCGAATGATTAAGCAGGAGGAAAGAAAATATGAACCGGAGAAAAAAACAAATCGCTATGATACCAATTTTAGCGATTTTGTTAGTCAGTATAAATGTAATACTAAGTGCATCGGCATTAGCTGCACCTTTATTATTAACAGAAGAAAATATTGCCCTTAATCCAGGTAGAACAGGATTCCCTCATCCTTTGGAGTCAGATGATGGTTGGGGGGGAGGTAGTGATAAATGGGAGATTGTTGATGGACTCCGCACCTATCCAGACTGGGCTCATGGATTAGCTTTTACCGGAGGAATTGATGGATGGGGTGGAGAAGCCTGTGGGGAAAGACAAGCAACTATATCCTTTGGTGAACAAGAGAAATTCAGTAAGGTCATAATTTGGCACCATGGCCTTATGCATATACCAGAAGTATCGAACCTCCAATATTGGAATGGTTTAAATTGGGTAGATATCACTTTCTTTAGAGATGTCAACCTATCAGACACCTGGTCTTCTCCTGAAACTCTCACTTTCGATCCTGTTGAAGGCAGTAAAGTGAAGTATTCTTTCAATAATTGTGAAAATGATATTACTGGCGTCCCAATGGAACATGGATGGATATATGAATTTGAGGTCTTTGCCGGGATTTCAAATCTTATCTTAAACTACGGATTTGAATCAGGAACTGCTCCATGGATATTTTATACAAATGGAAAAGGGTCGTTCACAACGGTATCTCCCGGTTATGAGGGAAACAGGTCCGCCAGGCTTGCCATCATTAGTGCTGGCAATAACACCCAGTTATATCAGAAAGACATAACTCTGGAACCGAATACACGATATCGGTTGAGTTTTGAGGCTTATTCAACTTCCGGTCATGACCTGAGTGTGAATTTGATTAAGCACGGTTCACCATATACCAGCTACGGTTTGGCATATACGGCAAATCTTGGCACGAGCTGGCAGACATTCTCGACTGAATTTACCACGAAAGGTTTCATTGGTACAGTAAACGATGGACGCCTTATGTTCGGGCTTGCACAGTATGGGGCAGCAGGAGATTCATACTACATTGATGCTATAATATTGGAGAAGGTTGGCGCTGACACATCGCCTCCAATTGTCACTGGAAATACACCAACGGGAACGGGTGTTCCAGTGACCACTAAAATAAGTGTAACCTTTAACGAATCGATGAACCAGACATCTGCCCAGACAGCTTTCTTAACGTCCCCATCAACAGCAGGAAGCTTTAGCTGGAGCGGGAATATGATGACCTATACACCAACAAGCCTGTCCGCAATGACAACATACACTGTCAATATTGGAACAGGTGCAAAGGATCTGGCAGGTAATAGCTTACAATCACCTTACATCTGGTCGTTCACAACAAGCAATATTTTACCCTGCGATTGTCTTTCAATTGAAGCACGATTGGCATCTCTTGAGGCAAATATGACAGCTCTTAAGACTAGAGTAACAGAGCTTGAAGCAGAAAATACAGCTCTTAAGGGACTTTTGGCAGGTGTTTCACGCAATGGAAACGATCTATATATCGATGGGGCCAACCTGCATGTAAGGGATGGAAGCGGGGATACGGAAGGGCCGACTAATGGTCTTGGGAATCTTATCATTGGATATAATGAACTTAGAGGCTCAATGGATAACCGAACTGGCTCCCATAACCTGATATTAGGCAGGGAGAATAATTATGGGAGTTATGGCGGTATCGTTGCAGGATCCCATAATGAGATTTCAGGACCCTATTCATCGGTCAGTGGAGGATGGTATAATAAAGCCAGCGGCCTTTGGTCTTCGGTCAGTGGAGGAGGTGAAAACACAGCCAGCGGCCCATATTCCTCTGTCAGTGGAGGAAGTGGGAACACAGCCAGCGGTTGGCAATCCTCAGTAAGTGGAGGAGGTGGGAACACAGCCAGCGACGAAGATTCAGCGGTCAGCGGAGGGAATGACAACACAGCCAGCGGCCCATTTTCCTCGGTCAGTGGAGGAGTGTGGAACAGAGCCAGCGGCCTTTGGTCTTCGGTCAGCGGAGGAAATAACAACATTGCCAGCGGTAATGTGTCTTCGGTCAGCGGAGGACTTATTAATACAGCAAGCGGTGAAAATTCAGCGGTCAGCGGAGGTTCTCAGCGAAATGCCATGGGCATATACGACTGGGTGGCCGGCGGGTTATTCCAGGATCAGTGAGGCCAATATTGATGAGGGAGCATCTGTAAACATTCACGGTGCTTCCCGTTACTTTTCCGTAAATGTTTCCAATTTTAACAAGATATAATATTTTTATGATGAGGGTATAATCTAATATTCCTCAAATCCTTATGATAGCACAGCATAGCGTTTTATCTTTAAATAGTCCCGAAACTGCATCTAATCCTAAATTATATGCCGTTTTTCAAATGTTCTTTCGCCGCCTCTGTTGTCTCCCTGCCCTGCGGCGTTCGTTTGATGAATCCTATCTGGATAAGATATGGTTCATAGACTTCTTCGATAGTCCTCACTTCTTCCCCGGCTGATATTGCGATCGTCTTTGCCCCAACAGGTCCTCCCCCGAAATCTCGCGCAATTATACCAAGGATCTTCCTATCAAGTTCATCAAGCCCAAGCCTGTCTATCCCCAGCATGGTAAGCGCGGTGTCCGAAACATCCCTCGTGATCTTTCCATCAGCCCTCACAAGAGCAAAATCCCACACGCGCCGAAGCATCCTGTTCGCAATGCGCGGAGTTCCCCGGGATCTTTTTGCTATCTCATTTGAGCCATCTTCGGTTAACGGGATATGAAGGATCTTGGCGCTTCGGGATACTACTTCCACAAGTTCGTTGACTGAATAAAGGTTCAGCCTTGAAATAAAACCGAACCTGTCACGGAAGGGCGAACCCAGAAGCCCGACCCGTGTTGTTGCCCCGATAAGCGTGAATTTTTCAAGGGTGAGTTTAATGGAGCGCGCACTTGGTCCTTCGCCGATCATGACATCTATTTCATAATCCTCCATAGCCGGATACAGGATCTCTTCGATGACGGAATTGAGTCGGTGTATCTCATCTATGAATAGCACATCCCCTTTCTTAAGGCCGGTCAGGATCGCTGCAAGGTCTCCGGGTTTTTCAAGGATCGGGCCTGAAGTGCTTTTTATATTTACGCCCATCTCATGGGCAATGATATGGGCAAGTGTTGTTTTTCCAAGGCCGGGAGGTCCTGAAAAAAGGATGTGGTCAAGGGGTTCGCATCGTTTTTTTGATGCTTCAATGAATATTTTTAATGACTCTTTGAGGGCATGCTGCCCGATGAAATCATCAAGCCTGTTCGGGCGGATGGTGATATCTTCTTTTTCCTCATTCATCGAGGTGGGGGTTATGATTCGCTCTTCCATTTCAAGTATCTGATGTCTTTTTTAGATTATACCTTTTCTGGCATCCAGGCGAATCTTTCAGACATGAGCGTGTGGCTAATACGATACTATACTTTATATTCCAATTTTGTAGTAAAACAGAATTTAATTTCATACAAAATTGTGGATAAAGGCCCTTTTCGAAAGGATAACAGGATAATTTTTTAATCCAATCCTGTTGATCCTGTCATTACTTACAAATAGTACAGTCTATATATACAAGCAGGATGTAGAGACAGTAGAGATACTGTATGAGCAATAAAACAGATAGAATCACAAGAACGGATAAAACATCTTATGGACGCTGGAATGACAATATTAAGGAATTAAATCCCCTCATTGCCAAGTGGTTGAATGAGCAAAAGGCAAGGAATGTTAGAGAGTCGAGTCTATTGGGATACAAGAAAACTCTGGTGAGACTTGATAAGTTTTGCAGCGTTGATAAAATCACCAAAGACGATCTGGTTAATTATCTTGGGAATATGAATACCAAAACTAAAATCCCAAGACCAGTTTCTGATTCTACTATTTTCAATCACTCGATTATGATAAAAATGTTTTTTAAGTCTATCGGAAAGCCTGAGCTTGTTGAATGGCTCGAAATAAAAAAACCATCTGAACAACTGAAGGCTGATGATATCCTTACAACTGAAGAAATAAATGCTATGCTTGAAGCTGCTAATAGTGAATATTGGAAGGCCCTTATCTCCTTTTTGTTTGACTCAGGAGCTCGTATCTCAGAAGCTATGTCATTGCGCTGGCGTGATCTTACATTCACGGTGGATGGCATTAAAACAAGCATACCTAATATCAAAATTCGTGCAGCATCAAGACCTGTGATACTGCCAGTCTGCATGAACTATATGAAGAACCTGAAAACCTTCTCTGGCGGCAAACCTGACGATATAATTTTCAACAAGGATTATCGCTTCATGGCAAGGCATATCCATAAAATCAAAGAAAGAGCTGCGGTAGCCTGTCCATCGTTGACTTATAAGAAGGTTGGGTTTCATATGTTCAGACATGCTTCTGCTACTGAGAGTGTTCGGAGAAATATCAGGATTTCAACGCTTAAGCATAAATATGGCTGGTCTGAAAAATCTAATGTTTATAACCGCTATGTCCATCTTTCCGAAACGGATCATCTTGAAGAGATCATGCGGATTGCCGGTAAGGAAGGAACTTCACGCGTACCCCTGACCAATATCAAAGAAGATGAACTTGTATCCATAACGACCACTGCTGATTTGGTCTTTGAACTTGAACGCAAGATGGCGGAAAAGGATTCTGAACTGGCTTTAATCAGAGAAAGGCAGGACCAGATTAGAATAACAGAAGAAGACCACGAAAAGCAGTTGGCTGGATTTGCTGAGAGATTGCAGGCCGATCATAACCTGAGATTTGATGACGACTTCGTGGCGAGCATGGCAGCGTATTCTCTCAGGGGTAGTAAAATGACTTTCCAGAAAGAGGAAGAGGTAGTTCAGGAGAAATCATATGAGCAGCGGTTCAAGGATTTAGAAAAAAAGATGGAACTCTTGATGAAAGAGAAGATGGCTAATGTATAATTTTTTGCTGACAGCTAGGACTCCAAATTCTTGAGTGATATGAATTACTTGATATGCATTATGATGCTTCTCAGGTTAAATTCAGGTCTTTTTTAACGCATTTAATCCAGTCATTAAAAGGAACATAATAATGAGAATAATACTGAGCATAAAAATTTCGAGACATCTATATATGCATTTCAATACATTTTGATTATTGTATAAACGGATAGTCGAAAAGGTGGCGAAGCTCCTCTCTCCACCCTTTAGCGACTGATATTTAATGGATAGGTGAATAACAAATGTTAGAAACTCCGCAAGAAAGAATAACATTATTGAGATCAGGTTTTACCGGCCAGGCTATAGAGAAACTCTATATCGAAAGGAACAATTTCAAATTAATAAGATTTCCCGTTATTGTTGAATAGTAGATATAATTGCCATCATTATGTTCATTTTAGTTGACTAATATCTATAAATATTATAGTAATCAAATTCTGAAACAAGAGGTTAATCATGACTCAAAACAAAAACGAAATGATAATAGAGAATACTGAAAGAATGGATGAAATGCACGAACAAAAAGCGGAAAGAAATGCAGGATTCCTACATATCGTTTACTGGACGGATTGAGAGAAAATAATTTTTTTCACAGCTTTTCCCCAAGTACCCGCTTTCTCTTCCTTCTGATTTTCAAAATATGAACCCCATAACCAAATCACACAAACGGGTCAATAATTCACAGGTGATGACAATCCGCTCACCATGTTTAGTAAATGGTTTATGAAAAAAATATGACCTTCTTTAACTTGAAAGAATATGACGAGGAAGAAGAAATAACAAACGCACTTTTTTGTTTGGGGATGAACAAAAATGATGCTAAAGCTTCTGCAATCTGGTTTCTGCGGGAATCAAATAGCTGAAACGATAAAAAGCATATCCCGTTCTTACAAACCTATGATGCTTATTTACCGATATCTTCAAACCACAGGTCATGGTTTTTCTCAATAAATTCCTGCATCATGGCGATGCATTCGCTATTGTCAAGGTTAATTACTTCAACACCATGCTGCTTCATAAATTCTTCAGAGCCTTCAAATGTCCTGGATTCACCAACAATTACTTTCTTAATCCCGAATTGAACAACAACACCACCGCAAAGGTAACACGGCATTAACGTGGAATAAAGAACCGTATCCGTATAACTCCCAATGCTGCCTGCATTTCTCAAACAATCAATCTCTGCATGAGCCATAGGATCGTCCTTCTGTACCCTCTGGTTGTGACCACGCCCTATTATTTTACCGCCTTTCACAAGAACTGAACCAATCGGTATTCCCCCCTGAGCGGAACTTTTTTTAGCCTGTTGGATTGCTGCCTCTATAAATTCATCCATATTTTACCATCCAAATAGACTTTCCACATGCATCGATCTAGTATATTCACCTTCGGTTTCAAATATAGCCGTCCACAGATATGTTCTTTTTAGCTTCCAACCTGTTATCTGTGAAAAGCCTTTCGCCCCAATACGATCTCCTGCAGATGCGCCACAAAGGGTCCGTAATCGTAGCAGATAACAAACAATGAAGCTCATCAAATTAACACTACATGGGGATTCTTTGCAGCAGTCTTGATGAGCTGTAGCTATCAGATGATATGCAATTATCTAAACCATTGCTCACAGCATATTTTCCCAATTTTTTTGTGCATTTTTAACATTCATCACTGCCTTTATTGATCATCGAAAAGTTAATGAAAAATATCGTACCTCTGTTGTGATTCAAATTCTGTCAAAACATTTCTACTTTGAAACAAATTACAGCTAAACATCTTAAAATGAAAAATACTTTCACTCAGCTTCAAAACCCTTTCGATTCTTCCATCCCTTACATATAAAACATACAAAACATACAGGGTTCCACTCATTTCCCTATATAGGGCAGCGAGTTGGAGGCTGTATGTTTTGTATGTTTTATATGTACTGATATTGGCGAACCCAGCGATTATTCTTTCTCAGCATGAAATGGATCAGATCTTTGTTTCATTGCCCTTTGCTTCCTTTTTGAAATATCTCGATATGAACAATCCTATAACAACGGTTATCACTACGCAATAGGCCAACACAATCGGGAAGTACATGGATTCTGGAATTTTGGTTGACAGAAATATTAAGAAAGGACTCCTCCCTTCAATCGGGAGCGGAATACCAAGACCAAGTATGAAAGCTACTAATCAAAAGATTAGCCATTTCCACAATTTCTTCCGGATATACAACCATTTTAACACCTCCTTTATTAATACATGCTTAACCCATTCCTTCCATTCCACCACCCATGCCTCCGGGTGACATGCCTCCTGCAGGCGCGGCTTTGCTTGAAAGCACATCATCAATCCTCAGGATCATGGTGGCTGCTTCCGTTGCAGAACTGATAGCCTGTATCTTTACTCTGAGGGGCTCAACAACGCCTTCTTCCCACATGTCCACGACTTTTCCCGTGAACACGTTGAGCCCCGCTGTCTTATTGCCCTTCTCATGCTGGCTTCGCATCTCTACAAGCATATCAATGGGGTCAAGACCAGCATTTTCAGCCAGAGTCCTGGGGATGATTTCAAGCGCCTCGGCAAATTTTGCCACTGCCAGCTGTTCCCTGCCTATTAATGTGGCTGAGTATTCCCGCA
>Ga0209540_10000404_pt1 | contig 42094 bp, 40 predicted proteins | sample BarGraIncu01121A_FD_184501 | JGI IMG/M metagenome (GOLD analysis project Ga0209540, IMG submission 184501) | Arctic peat soil microbial communities from Barrow, Alaska - Barrow Graham LP Incubations 011-21A (SPAdes) (version 2) | ecosystem: Environmental > Terrestrial > Soil > Wetlands > Peat... | reverse complement strand
GCGTCGACCAAATATGCTTCGTTTACTTTTACTATTTTACCTTCTTCAGCTGTTTTTTCGTATTTAATTTTGCACTCGAACCAATTCAACATAAGTATATTCTTTTAAAAATGAGTAGTTTAATTTGGGGTTCGTATTTTTGAACCAACGCTTACAAAGATAGTCAAATCTTATTAAAAATTGAACCGGATAAAATACTTATATCGTTAAAACTAGAACTGGGCTAAATCTCTTTTGGGTGAATTCCCCGCTGCTTGCGGCGAATCTCATTTTTACATGGAGAAAGGGAACAGTTAATACCCCGTCCGCTTGCGGCGTGGGCTGTTTATTCATTTTTCCCTGATGCAAATTGTACATTTTACAGAACAAACTGATTTTAGTACCTTTGTAGCCTATAAACATTCAACTATGGGACGAATTTTAGCCATTGATTACGGACAAAAGCGTGTGGGTCTTGCAGTTACCGACATACTTCATATTACTGCCAATGGTTTGGATACTGTGTTAGTACACGAAGTACTGGACTACCTGGAGAAATATATTACCAAAGAACCCGTTGAGAAATTTGTTATAGGATTGCCGAAGCAAATGAACGGTCAGGACTCTGATTCAATGCAATATATACGTCCTTTTGTTGTTGGGCTGCAAAGAAAATTTCCTGATATTGAACTTGTTTATATGGATGAACGTTTTACATCCGTTTTGGCACATAAAGCTATGTTAGACGGCGGTTTAAAGAAGAAAGACAGACAAAATAAAGAACTGGTGGATAAAATTTCGGCAACAATAATTTTGCAAAGCTATATGGAATCAATTCATAAATATTAATTCATAAAATAATATCAATTAGGTTACTCATTTGCATTGCAATTGATGACTATTTACAGATAACTAATAACAGACAATGATTTTACCAATTTACACCTATGGCAACGCAGTGTTGCGAAAACAAGCAGAGCCTATTGCAGCAGATTATCCGGAGTTGAATACTCTGATTACCAATATGTACGACACGATGTACAAAGCAGAAGGTGTGGGCTTGGCCGCACCTCAGATTGGCTTAGCTATTCGCCTGTTGGTGATAGATTTAGTGGCTTTTAAAGAAGATGATCCAGAATTAGGGGCTTTTAAAGTGGCAATGATTAATCCAATAATTTTGGAACGTAGCGAAGAAGAAGTTTCTGCCGAAGAGGGTTGTTTGAGCATTCCGGGCATTCATGAAAATGTGCTACGTGCCGAACGCATCAAAATTAAATATCAGGATGCTGATTTTAAAGAAAATATAGACGAATTTGAAGGCTTTAAGGCGCGTGTTGTTCAGCATGAATACGATCATCTTGAAGGCCATCTTTTTACAGACCGCGTATCGCCTATTCGTCGCCAATTACTTAAATCACGATTGACAAGCATTGTAAAAGGAAAAACAAGTTGCGACTACAAAGTAAAAAAAGCGTAACTTTTCAGTTATAAATCAGAAAGGAAGAGAGGTATTTTTGCCTCTCTTCCTTTGTTTTTTAGAACAGTGGCAATGCTTCGCCAACTATGAAATTGCTACCTCCGATAAAAATAAAATCATCTGATTCGGATTCATTTATAGCTGCATCAACAGCTTGTTTTACAGACTTATAAACAGCTCCATTTAGACAAAAGCTTTGAGCTTTTAATTTCAGGTCTTCACAGGGCAGAGCTCTCATAATATTGGCCTGTGTAAAGTAATATACAGCATCTTTAGGTAATAAATTCAGTACTGCACTAACATCTTTATCGTTTACCATTCCTATTACTATTCGTAATCTTTTATAGTTCTGAGCTTTGAGCTGTTCCACAACAAATTGAATTCCACCAACATTATGACCTGTGTCGCACACCGCGGTCGGATTGCTTCGTAAAGTCTGCCAACGTCCCTGTAAGCCGGTTATTTCAGTAATATTTTCAATACCCTTCAGTATATCACTCTCAGATATCGAATAATTCAATGTGTTGAGTTGTTCAATTGCTGTAAGTGTTGTGGCAATGTTTTTTAATTGATAATTTCCACATAAGCCACATTTAATTAGCAATTTGCCGTTTATTTCAACAAGCATTTTTGCATCAGAATATTCTTTAAAATTGATCTTAAACCGTTCTTCTGCGAAAATAAGTGCAGCATTTTCTTTCCGGGCTTTTTGCACAAATATCGGTCGCGTTTCGGGTACTGATTCACCAATGACTACCGGGGTAGTTGGTTTTATTATTCCTGCTTTTTCGAAAGCTATTTTCTCCAATATGTCTCCCAAGAAACCTACATGATCAAAGCTGATGTTAGTAATTACAGACAAATCCGGCTGAATTATGTTGGTGCTATCCAATCTTCCCCCTAATCCGACTTCGATAATAGCAACATCCACCTTAGTGTCGGCAAAATAATTGAAAGCCATAGCCATCGTAGCCTCGAAAAACGAAGGTTCGATGATGCTGAAAACATCCTTGTTATTTTTAATAAAATCAATCACATATTGCTGGCCAATCATTTGCCCATTCACGCGAATTCGCTCACCAAAGTCAACTAAGTGAGGTGAAGTATAAAGGCCAACCTTGTAACCGGCTGTTTGCAGAACGGCGGCCAGCATATTCGATACAGAGCCTTTGCCATTGGTTCCTGCGATATGAATGCAGCGATATTTTGTTTGTGGATTATCCAATACATTCATCAATTGAATAGTGTTGTCTAAACCCGGTTTATAGGCTGCACCACCCACATGATGAAAAACAGGTAGGCGGTCGTACAAGTATTGGAGCGTATCGGTATAAGTCATTATAGTGATAAATGATTAATTGTAAATGATTAATGATAAATAATCCTCCATTAATCATTTACGACTGACAATAAATTAGTATTTTTCCCAACTAACGATTTCCTCTATCGTTTTACGGTTTTTGGCGCGCAATGGTTGATTTGAATAGCCTAAAAAGATCACTAATAATACCCTTTTGTTTCTTGGAATTTCCAGTGCCTTTCTCACTTTTTTCTCGTTGCACCACCCAACAATGCAGGAACCTAAGCCTTCGTCGGTTGCAGCAAGGCTGATATGTGAAGCTGCAATACCCAAATCGATATGCGGATAATGTTTGTTCGTAAGCATTCCACCAACTCTTGAGGTAAAGTTCGAATCTTCCTCTATTAAAACTAGTTGCACAGGAGCTTGTTTGGTAAAATGATTCATCGAAAGTACTTTGCTAGCCGTTGCATCAGCAACTGAAATACGTTTTTCAGGGTTTGTAACTACAACGAATTTCCAGGGTTGAGAGTTGCAGGCCGAAGGTGCTAAACGCGCTGCTTCAAGTATACGTTCAATCTTTTCTTTTTCAACGGGCGTGTCGAGAAAGGCTCTGTCGCTTTGACGATTTTGAACCAATTCCAAAAATGTCTTCATATAATTCCCTTTTTTGCGGTTAGATAAATTTTCAACGATTCACACTTCAGAAAAGTTATTTCAAAAAAATGAATATCTTTGTACGTAACAATTTCGACCACAAAGATACGCCAAATACAACTTGATAATGCTAGCTAAAGTTCAAAATTACATTCGTCAACACAAATTACTAACAACAAACGCTCGTGTAATTGTAGGTGTTAGTGGTGGCGCCGACTCGGTGGTGTTGCTACATATTTTACTTTCGCTGGGATATGATTGTGTCATAGCGCATTGCAATTTTCATTTGAGAATGGAGGAATCAAAGCGCGACGAAGAGTTTGTTCGCAAACTCTCAAAATCACTTCACCTACCATTCTATAATATTGATTTTGAAACAACTAAATATGCCAAAGAGCATCATAAATCCATCGAAATGGCTGCGCGGGATTTGCGTTATGAATGGTTCTATAAATTAGTAAAAAAACTTGATGCACAAGCTATTGCTGTTGCTCATCATGCTGATGACAGTATCGAAACAATGCTTATGAATCTGGTTCGAGGTACCGGATTGCGAGGCATGACGGGTATCTCCGCACGAAATGAAAAAGTGATTCGTCCCCTACTCTGCTGTACCCGCGAAGAAATTGAAACTTATATCATTGGGCACGATTTGGAAAACATCACTGATTCGACAAACACCACTTTGGATTATCAGCGCAATAAGTTTAGAAATGTAGTACTTCCATTGTTGGAAGAAATCAATCCTTCGGTGCGACAAACCTTGTATAATTCGCTGGAGCGATTTGAAGGGACGTTGGCCATTTATGATCAGGCTATTGGCAATATAAGAGATAAAGTTTTAATATTTGAAAATGATTTGGTTAAGTTGAAAATCACTGAACTTCAAAAACAAGTAGACGTCCCCACTGTGCTGTATGAGCTACTGCAACCCTATGGTTTTGGGAAAGCTGTTCTGGAACAAATTGCCAAACATATGGAGGGAGAATCGGGCAAACTGTTTTATTCTGATACGCATCGTTTATTGAAGGATCGTGATTATCTAATTATTAATAAAATAGAATCGGCTTCAAACGAAGAATATTTTATCTCGGAAAACAAACCGGAGATAACTATTCCTTTTCTATTGAAAATAAGCAAGATAAAGCTTAACTCAGATTTCCGGGTTTCAAAAGAAAAAAATTGCATTCACGTTGATGCCTCCAGATTAAGTTTTCCATTACATCTACGTCGTTGGAACGAAGGTGATTCATTTTTCCCATTTGGAATGAATAAACGCAAGAAAATAAGTGATTTCTTTATTGATAATAAGCTGAGTATAATCGAAAAAGAACAAAGCTGGTTGATGATTTCGGGTGACGAAATTGTGTGGGTGGTTGGGCAACGAATGGATAACAGATACCGGGTGACCGACGAAACAAAGGATGTTTTTCAATTTACTATTTCGTAGTTTGTATTTATTTCTTGATTATGAATACAAGTTCTAATGAAAAGCCATTGGTAGATTAGGACTACCTCCTTCATAAAATGGAGGGTAAAGGTGGATGGACTTATGCTGCTATCCCTGAGATTGTGCAGGATAAACATGCATACTTTGGTTGGGTAAAGGTTAGAGGTATGATTGACGGTTATGAGATTGCTAATTATCATCTAATGCCAATGGGTAATGGAATACTCTTTTTGCCCGTAAAAGCCGAAATACGCAAGAAAATAGGCAAAAAGGAAGGCAATTGGGTGCATGTTACTCTTTATTCGCAAGAACTCCCAACCGTTGTTCCCGAGGATTTTTTGCTTTGTCTGCAAGATGAGCCTGCTGCTCAACAACGATTCCAACAATTATCCGAAAGCGAACAGAAAGAGATGATGGACTGGATATACTCTGCAAAGCGTGACGATCAAAAAGTGGAACGTATCGCTCAAACACTGGACAAACTCCTCTCACAAAAATGAACAAACTACCAATTATTCTTGTTTAGAGGGCAGAATTTAAAGCATATCGTTGCTATTTGCTCACTAATCAGTAGTTTATTTTGTCAATAAAGCGTGCCCTACACAAAACAAAAGTTCATTCGCTTCGGAGCATTGCCGATGGTGTTTACATAATTTCTTTTTTACGTAATTTTAAATTTACTGCTGGTCAAGTAGTGGCCATTGACCTTGTACCTGACGGCCAACCGCGATTGTACAGCATTGCAAGTGGTGAAAACGAAAAATATGTAGATATTCTCTTTGACGAGAAACCCGATGGTAATCTCACTCCTTTCCTATCCAAACTAAATAGCGGTGATACAATCTACGTTTCCGAACCGTTTGGAACATTTACCACTACTCGCGGAAAAGCTTTTTGGATAGCTTCAGGAACAGGTGTAGCGCCTTTTGTTTCAATGGCACGCTCGGGATTGGCAGTTGATAAAATATTGATACACGGTGGGCGATTGGATGAGAATTTCTATTTTTCGGATGTACTGGAAAACTTAATGACCTACGGTTATGTACGTTGTTGTTCGCAGCAGCAAGATACTCAAAACTACAACGGTAGATTGACTGTGTGGCTCATGGACAACCAGAATCTGCCAACCAATTGTCCGTACTATTTATGCGGAAGTCCGGAAATGGTGGTTCAGGTTCGCGATATTTTGATCGAAAAAGGAATTCCATTTCAAAATATCGTTTCTGAAACCTATTTTTAAATTACAGACCTACTTTTATGAAAACCAATCTTTTTGGTCTTACACCAACAAAACTTAAAACGGTGGTCAGCTCACTCGGTTTACCAACTTTTACAGCTACACAACTTGCTGAATGGATGTACAAAAAACAAGTTTCGGGTTTTGCAGACATGACTAATTTGTCCAAACAAGCACGTGAAAAACTTGAGACCGAATATACTGTTCAACTTATTCCATCTACCAAAGTGCAAATTTCGACAGATGGTACTAAAAAATACCTCTACCCGACCCAAACGGCTAAATTTATTGAAGCAGCGTACATTCCCGATTCCGATAGAGCAACACTTTGTGTTTCAACACAGATTGGCTGTAAAATGGGATGCTTGTTTTGTATGACAGGCAAACAGGGCTTTCAGGGAAATCTTTCTGCCGGCGAAATTCTGAATCAGATACAGTCATTGCCTGAATTTGATAAACTGACCAATATAGTTTACATGGGTATGGGCGAGCCACTGGACAATGTAGATGCAGTACTGGACAGTATTGAAATTATGACTTCTGAAAAAGGGTACGGCTGGAGTCCGAAACGAATAACGGTCTCAACAATTGGCATTATTCCAGCCATGATTACATTCCTCGAAAAAAGTCAGGCGCATTTGGCCGTGAGTTTGCATTCACCTTTTGATGCTGAACGCCAAGAAATTATGCCTATCCAAAGTGTATATCCCATCACCGAAGTGATAGCAGAAATCCGCCGTTGGGAGTTAGGGCGTCAACGACGAATTTCGTTCGAATACATTATGTTCAAAGGTGTAAATGATACTGCAAGGCATGCTAATGAACTAGTAAGACTACTCAATGGTATTAAATGTCGCATTAACCTCATTCGCTTCCATCCTATACCCGATACCCCGCTCGAAGGAACTTCGGAAGCTGGTATTGTTGAATTTCAAAATCGTCTTAAAGCTAAGGGATTAACGGTTACTATTCGTGCCTCTCGCGGCCAGGATATTTTTGCTGCATGTGGACTACTTTCCACTAAAGAACTAGTGAAAAAGCAACAAGAAACTGATTTTTAAAAACACCAATCACATTTCTATTTAGTTTTGATGATTATGTTTTACAATTAGCCGGTTCGGACATAATATTCCATATATTTTTCTAACTTTGTATTCATTCAATTAAGAATGCCAGTTATTGGTTTTCAATATTGTTTGATTTTAATTTTTAGAATAAATAAACAAATGCTTGCCCAAGCGTATCTGGGCCTATATTATGGAAATGGAACTAAACCTGGAACTACCGGAATGGGCTTTTTTTAATGGAAGTTCGCATCTCGGTAATACCTTAGAAGGTCGTGATATACTGCAACATAATCTCAGTCATACCATCTTTGAACTCTTTTTATTAGACGATGAAGAACCGATTGAAGAAGACACAACTGTCAAAAGCAAAATCTTCACTTTTGACAATATCTGGGGAGAAACCGAAACTCATTTGATAGTAGTACATTTCACACTTATTTCTGATCCAGAGCTAGATGAAATAATGGACAAGGCCATTCAGTTTTACAAAGAGTTTATGGACTGGGAGGATGCCAGTTTAATCATTGAAGAAACATCAAAAGATAATTAGTTTGTTCTTATATTCGGCTTTTCTCAGATGCCATTGTGCCAACATACATATAAGAACTTACCTTCAAAATATCCATTTTACAAAAAAAAAGGTTACTTTTGTATTCATACAACATATTTATAAATAAAATGGAATATCCAACTTTACAAGGAAAATTAATCATGCCCGAATATGGGCGTAATATACAGCAGTTAGTCGCTTTTGCTCAGACCATCGAGGATCGCGAAGAGCGTACTCGTTGCGTGCAAACGATTATCAACATAATGGGAAATCTTTTCCCCTATTTACGCGACGTGAACGACTTCAAACATAAACTTTGGGATCACGTGGCCATCATGTCCGATTTTAAATTAGATATCGACTTTCCATACGAAATACTTTTAGCAGAAAATCTTTATACCCGTCCTGAAATAATTCCTTACAAAAAGTCACGTATTCGTTACCAACATTATGGACGCACGCTGGAAGAAATGATTGAAAAGGTGGCAGAATATGAAGAGGGTGATGAAAAAAATGAACTTATTCGACTCATTGCCAATCAGATGAAAAAATGTTTCCTTACCTGGAACAAAGAAGTAGTTGACGACCGCAAAATTTTTGACGACTTACGTGAACTTTCTAAAGGCAAAATCAATATATCTGAAGATTTCTTCAAACTGGTAGAATCGAAAGATGTATTGTACAACAAAAAAAACAAAAGGAAAGAACAAAAGGTAGCTCCTCGCATCAATAAAAAAAGCAATTAATTCCAAATTGCAACAATTATTCATTTTCTAGAAATCCTGTCGATAAAAAAACAACATCTATGGCATCATTTCAAATAGAAGGCGGACGTCGTCTGTCCGGCTCTATTACGCCCCAAGGGGCAAAAAACGAAGCATTACAAGTTATCTGCGCTGTTTTGCTAACTCCCGAAACAATTACCATCAGCAATATTCCCGATATATTGGATGTCAATAACCTGATAAGTTTGTTGGCAAACATGGGTGTGGCCGTAAATCGTATAAGTTCCGACACCTATACATTTAAGGCTGAAAAAATAAATATGGATTATCTTCAAACCGAAGATTTCTATAATAAAAGTGCTTCTCTACGCGGATCAGTAATGATAGTTGGTCCAATGGTAGCTCGTTTTGGTAAAGCCATTATCCCTAAGCCGGGAGGCGATAAAATTGGTCGCCGTCGCCTGGATACTCACTTTGTAGGTATTCAAAAACTGGGTGCCGAGTTTCATTACGATCCTAATGCAAAACGCTATGAAATAGAAGCTAAAAAGCTTACAGGTTGCTATATGTTGCTCGATGAAGCATCTGTAACCGGAACGGCAAATATTTTGATGGCTGCTGTTATGGCTGAAGGCAAAACAACCATTTATAACGCTGCATGCGAACCCTATCTGCAACAGCTTTGTAAAATGCTCAATGCCATGGGCGCTGAAATTAGCGGAGTGGGATCCAATTTGTTGATTATTGAAGGTGTAAAAGTACTGAATGGTTGCAATCACCGTATTCTACCTGACATGATTGAGATCGGTAGTTTTATTGGAATGGCGGCTATGACCTCATCCGAAATAACGATAAAGAATGTGGCGTATGACGAATTAGGGATAATTCCGGACAGTTTCCGTCGATTAGGCATTCAACTAGAACAACGTGGCGATGATATTTTCATTCCCCAACAAGATAGCTATACTATTGAATCATTTATCGATGGTTCAATCATGACTATTGCTGATGCGCCCTGGCCGGGGCTTACCCCCGACTTACTGAGTGTATTTTTGGTGGTTGCAGCAAAAGCGAACGGAAGTGTGCTGATTCATCAAAAGATGTTCGAGAGCCGCCTGTTTTTTGTCGACAAGCTGATTGATATGGGAGCGCAAATAATTTTGTGCGATCCACACCGTGCTACCGTGATTGGACAAGGGAATCAGCTACACTTAAGAGCTTCAACAATGAGTTCACCTGATATTCGTGCCGGTATAGCCTTGCTTATTGCTGCACTTTGCGCAGAAGGGACGAGTACAATTCATAATATTGACCAGATTGATCGTGGGTATCAGGACATTGAAAAACGATTAAATGCTTTGGGTGCCAACATTAAACGTATCTAATTTATAATTGCAAATTTATAATTGTTTTTACAAATAGACTTTAGATGGCTTTCGGAATTGGTTTACAATTCATACTCATAAAGAGGATGCACTCGCTATGTTGTTTGTAAAATACCTTCCAAACAATGCATTATCTGGACTGGTTTTGTAAAGAAAAACAACGAGAAGAACATTGAGTAAATTATATTTGTAAACCCTCTGATTTATTTGGAATGGAATTAGTAGCTCGTGTTTTGAGTGCTCTATACTTGGTTACATGGTAGAGTAAATAAAACAAAAGAACGGTCTTAGAAAATTTTTCTAAGACCGTTCTTTTATATAAATGACTAATCTTTTACAAAAGATATTTTTTCATTTCCTTTCTTTATTATTTCATTGAAATAATATTTTATTTTATCATAATCTATAGCTTTATAAACAGGAAGTTTAAAGTAATACGAGTATGATACCACGACTCTATTAGCATCAACCATAGCATTATAATCCATTTCAAATAAATCGTTATCAATTCTGATTTTCTCGGGCACAAAATCAACCTTATATCCTTTTGGGGCATTTATCTCCGAATAATACGTTCGTTTTGTTGGATAAGTCATATCAATAGGATAAGTTCGGGTTGGCTGTTTCAACAGATTATCCTTGATTATTTCATGCAAAAAAGGGGAAACATAAATTTTTCCGTTTATAATTTCCGGAGTATCTAATGTTTTATATTTGAATTGATACGGCATTGTAGGTTGACTACTTATGATTGAAAGACTGGAATCAGGCAAATTATATCCTTTGTCTGTCAAACTTTTCTTTAATGCATTCAAATCCGATGCAAACTCATTTCTTGAGTTTAACGCATCCTGATTTGTTTCCGACGTTTCAATACTGGCACTTTGACTCAAATCCGATATGTCGATAACCAACTTACTAAACTTTTTTGATGCCAACAAAGGTTGTAGCATGATCCAGTTTACTTGATCTTTCTTTATCATCAATCCCTTATCATTCATACACTTTATAGAAATCTGGTCATTCGCTGCCTGAGGTTCAGTAGCATCAGCAAGTATATTTTTACCATCAATCTTTGCGAAGATGACAACATAATTGAAGAAATGGCTGAAGGGATAATCATATTTAATCTTTCCATTCTTCCGAGTACTGACGATTACCGGAACTGCTTCAATACCAACCGCATTCAGCAAACCTATTGTGAATAAATTAATATCTGCAGCATTTCCATACTTATCTTTTAAAAAATTCTTTGGCGATTTTGAAGCAAACTTACTACTCATTTTATTCCAACTAAAGTTATTCTTCACCAAAGTCATAATACTGTCAAATTTTTCCTGAGGAGTTTTAGTTGTAAAGCTTTTTAAGTCATATTGTTTTGCTGCTATTTCACTGCTTTTTTTTATATATCCTCCAAAACTTTCATTTTTCAAAAAATCAGTTACCAATTCCGGCCATGTTGTCATCACATTTTGAGAAGTACCTGTAATTTGAATGACTTTAGATAATTGAAAATCAAGTTTTATTATATAATCATCACTGGTGGTGATAAATTCCTCATCCTTAAATGCTGGAAGATTTTTCATCTCATATTCAGAAATCACTTCGTGATATTTAACGCCTCCATAATTTTGTTCAAGACCTTGATCTACATTGGAAGTTTGGGAATCAAATTTACTAGCTTTTTGCAATAGCCACGAATATTGATAAAATGGTATCATTTTGACTATGTATTTACTTGACAAAACCGGAATTTTCCATTGAAATTCCCAGTCGCGAAGATTAAACACATATTCCGATCTAATTTTATATTTATATTCGATTATTGAGCCAGGTTTGACATTTGGCATTGCAAATTTGGTTTGATTCCATGATTCATTGATTTTTTCGACATGACAATTTGCTAAATCAAGATTTGATTTTGTCAACATTCCATCTTGAAAATTATATGTACACGCTTCCAAGTCCTCAACCTTCTCATAAATATTACCTTCCCGATAAAATGGGATTTCCACTGTAGCCCATTTTATACCTGCTTCATTAAAAATTTTAATGCGGGTTATACGTTCGTAAACAACTTCGAAGGAATTTGAGGTTTCCACAAAATATGATTCCCCTACGTCTGAAAGTACAACCGCCTCAGCAGTTTTATCAAACGGACAAAACTTATAATCAATTGCTTCTAGTCCGACCTTACCATACTGTTTAAATTCATCTTGTGCATTAACTGTAATTTTAATGCATAAAATTAGCAGTATAAGTAAAATTTTTTTCATGTTTTAATCTTGTTTTTTTGTGACTATATAGCAATTAGATTCAATGTCAATTATCTTTTTTACAAATTCGTAAAACACTTTATATTGTTCCAAAGGATAATTACCGGAGTTTATATAGAAGTTTTTTACGACTTGGATTTGATGGTCTTTTCGTTCAAATTTAGCATCATATCCGCCGTACGTAGTATTGAAAGAAACGTTCTTTGGTATAGAAGAAATACTATATCCAGTGGGAATATCATATTCCAAAGTATCCGTATTATTTATGGGATAATTCAGTTGTACAGGAAATTTACGCACCTTTGAATTTTTAAAATACGGAAGCGAAAATGGAATGATTTTAATCAATTGTTCATTTCCATAACTTTGAAATAATCTTTCATTCGTTGCAGAATAATTTAGCGAAATATAATCCGAATCACGGTGATATGATTTTATATTATAATCATTTAAAGTGAAGCCTTTTTCAATTAAATGATTTACAACCACTTTCGATTTACTTGATTCATCAAACGATTTTGAAACATCAGACAAAGCGTCAAAATACTCTCCTTTATAAGTGTTACTAAATTTAGCAATCATTTTGTTTGCTGAATCCATGCTAATTTTAATATTTCTGGAAACCAGAACACTCTCTTTTGATAGCTTAGGTGTATTTGTAAAGTGACTATTGTTGTTTTCAACCAAAAACAATTTACGATTTTGTGTGAAAGTACCTAAATGATTGAATGGTCCATCGCTTGTACAATCTAACCATAGACTATCAGACGATTGAAGTGGAACACACAAAATGACATGATTGAATTGCTGAGAAGGAAACTGTAAGTTTATTTTCTTGATTACATCTCCAGCCTGTACTGTTGCATAAATCGAATAAATACCAACATAATTCAATAATGATTTAAAATAATTCGTCAGTGCTTTGCAGTCTCCATATTTATTTACAGCAACATACTCTGCAGAATAGGGCTTCATCCCACCAGTTTCAATCGTTACGTTGACGTAACGTGTTTCATCTTGTAAATAATGAAATAAAATTTTGACAATTTCTTTTTTGTCAGTCACACCCGATATCAATGACTGAATTTTTATTTTCTCACTTTCGGGTAACACATCAAGTCCTGCTAATAAGCTGTATTGCCAATTACCATATTCTTTCCATGTTTTGAAAGAACCGGACTTGTCATAATTAAATTTTTCGGGAACTATCAATACAGCAGGATAGTAATTTCTTATGTACGGCGAATAGATTTCCGGCTCCGGAAGTGTGGTGTATTTGGTGCGCCAAGTGTATTTGATAGTATTCTCAAGCGTATCTGTCTTTAAACTATCAATATGCTGCGAATAATAATTTATTTTGTAATGTTTAGGAACTTCCAGTGATAGTGTTGCATTTAAAGTTGGAATCTCCCTATTTATAACTGGTGTCCAATCATCTATATACAAAAATGAACTTTGTTGTTCTTCATATTGATAACAAATAGTGTAGGGATGAATATTATGAAGAAGGGTAAATTCTTTTACATAGTTATCTTCATATAATGAAAAATCCTGTATCTCTGATCGCTCGGTAATTTCACTTGCTTTGAGCTTTTTGATAATTGTACCATGTATGTCTTTTATAAATGCTTCTACGTTTGAAACCTTATTTAATTTGGAATATGGAATGCTTATTTTGGCATATTTATCACCATCTCTGTTATTAATCATAATTTCATAACTACGATAAATATTTAGTTTTTCATTTTTAACGTAAGCACTTGAGCGTTGGTTAGTCAATATTGCTTCAGGAATTTGAGAATAGCTCCTTACAACTATAAAAAGAAAAAGGACTAGATAAAAAGCATGTGATTTCAGATGTATTCTACTATTCATTGTTTGCATCGCTAATATTGTTTGCATCGCTAATTATTCGTATCTACTTATTTATCTGCAATATATACGATTATAAACTAATATTAAACAACCACCCCCAAAGGAGGTGGTTGTTTAATATTAGTTTATAATCTCTAATCATTCACAACAGCATTGAATATGTTAGATGACAAAACTAATAAAAACTATTGGATTAACAAGCTCAATCACGATTTAATTTTGTACATCTGCATAATACATTATAAAAAATAATTTAAAACAAACTAAACAAATTATGGCAAAAAGTCAGGACGCAAAGAAGAAAGAGAAGAAAGAAAAGAAAGAGCCTTTGAAAACCGCTGGATCCTTTTGACAGGTTATTAGTGATACCACAAATATAAATCAAGTTTTAAACATATGCCTTATCAGCAAGCCAAAATTCATAACTGCGTGAATTACGGATAATCATATTAATAAAACATAAAAACAAAGAATTGTGTTGCATACAATTCAAAATTAGCTGTATAACTTCGGATTGATTTTTTTGTGGAATGAGTAAATTATACGGCTGTGCATTTCCATTCTACTGCTTGACTTGCCATTGTAGACCATTTAACATAGTAATCACAACCATACTCATGCTATGGGCATTCATGCCTTTGATTAAATCAGAATTGCATTTGTTGATCAAGTCTGTTGTACTATCAGGATTTGGAAGGCAGAAATAATAAGTTTTGAAATTCGTAAATTTAAGCCAGTAACAGGCAATCGATTTATCGCTGGTTCTGATTAATTGTCCCAATTCTGCACGTTTCAAATTACTATTAAGCACTTTTACCGTTTTAAGCTCATAACCTTTTTTCATATCCAAACCACCATCAATCTGAATTTTCAAACCTTTTGTTACATAGCTATATTCTTCCTCAGTAGTATGACTAAAACTATAAGTGCTTACAAACAAAACGATTAATAATAGTAAAATCTTTTTCATATGCTTGAATTGTTTTGTGGTGATAACGCTCACCAATATTCTACAAACTTAATACATTTTTCTCAATTATTTACATTAGATTTTGTAATAATTATACACATTCAACAGCTTTAACTAATGTGAATTTGCCTTATTTATCAGCCTTTTCGTTTAATAATTAAGTAAAAAATAGAGGGCACATTACCTCAGTTCCAGCTGACCGGATAAACTACAAGTCATACTTGTAGACGAAACATGCAGTTTAGCTTTTGCATTATCACAATGTTTTCGAATAGTTGAAACATCTGCTTTCATAATAGTAGCAATTTCGGGTTTATTATATCCCTTATCTACATAACATAAAATTTCAATCTCTTTTGGTGTTAAGTGTGTCATAGTTTCCTTCCAACTCTTTTTGAATAATTTAAAATTACTCTCGTTATTTATCGAAAAAATTTGAAACCGTTCATCCCCATCTCCTTTTTCTACCAAACACGGTACTGTTTCAATCAGTACTAGCACCGGCTGACCGTTTTCATCGCTTAAAACAACTGATATTTTATGTATTTTGCATTGATAATCAGTATCATTTATCATGAATCGTCGCTGATAAGCAAGTCTGAAATTTTTTAGCTGAACGGCATTAAGCGAAAGTATAAAGTGTAGCACAGCAACTTCCAGCTTTAATAAAAAATATCGATCATGGCGATGCGTACAATTCAACAAGTGGTTTTCTTTACACAGTGTACCGGCCGATATTTCTACTTTGTTATGTATACTCTTTTGGGCCGATTGGTGAGCAATAATTCGTCCTTCTTTCAAGTTGAAAAGTGTGTACGAGTGCTGATGGATACGCGATAAAATGGGCAGTTTGTTTATCCAACTATCTATTTCAAGTTTCAACTCGGGCGTGCATACACCCATATAGTTATCGAGAAGTAATTTTAATTTCTTTTTTAAAGCTTCTTGTTTAAAATAATCGTTCATAGTATGGTAGAGTTTAAGTATGTTGCACGACAAACAATAATACGTACTTATTCAGCAAGTTACATTGATTGTGTTTTATAGCTTGTACTCCCCTACTCTATTATTCAATCTAATTTGCAGAGATCACAAGCTCAATATTTAAATGCTTTATTAAGTTTGTTTTTAAATTGATTGCAAATATATATTGTCAATATCAAATTTGCAAGTGTTTATTTAAATTTCTTATAAAATCTACTGCAAATAGAGTATTTTTTATCTGATATATTTGCTATTATTTTACAGCCATAATTATTTCTGTAGTTTTTGGAGCGCAAAAATGATACAGAATGTGTGAAGGTGGGATGATAAGCGGCAGTACGTTATATGCTGAAAATGAATGTTGAGCACAAAATGGAGTGAATAAGTAAGTACAGAGTTATTCCTTATCCAGAAACAGATTTTCTGTATACAGAAAATCTGTTTACTTACACAGAAAGTCTTTTTCTGTATACATAATTTTTTTTTCCTTACCCAGAAAATCTTTTTCCTTACACAGAAAAACTCTTTCCTTACACAGAAAATATGTTTCTATACCCAGAAAAACTCTTTCTGTACACAGAAAATCTTTTTCCTCATACAGAAACTCATTTTCTTTATACAAAGATCATCAATAAATGGTAATATTAGATCCTGTATATAAGCATTTTATATAATTCAATAAATAATAATACTCATTTAAAATCAAAAAAACATGGCAAAAGCAAAAGTTATTGTTGATTATTCAACCAATCGTTATTCGGATAGTGACCTGACCAAGAGAGCTTCAGGAATAATAAGTGGATTGACTGACAATCCCAAATTTCAAGAACTGGCAGAGGTAGTACCTGTCATTAAGACCAAAAATGACTACTTTGAGTCCTTACTAATTAAGATGTTGGATGGTGGTAAGACCGTGACAATAGAGAAAAACACGGTTCGTATCGATTTAGAAGGTATTTTGGGCAGTACAGCACTACGGGTGCAAGAGCTTAGTAATGGTGATGAGTTACTAATTGTAGGTGCTGGCTTTGAAGTAAAACGTAAACCAAGTCCGGTAGGCTTGTTGCAGCGTCCGGCAAACGTGGTAGCTAATCCCGGTCCAAGGCGTGGAAGTTTGGAAATATCGTGGGACGTGGTACCGAATGCTTATATGTATGAAATTGAAATCGTCGAACATCCTGAGACTGACAAAAGCGTGCGACAACGTACTTCGAACACCAAACATAAAATTGTGGCTGATGGCCTAATACGTGGACAGGCGTATTCTATAGAGGTAGCTGGTGCCGGTTCAGATCCCGGACGCGTGTGGAGCGACGCAATTATCAGCTATGTAATGTAATACTCCTCTTCTACTCATTATCAACACCGAACCGTAGAAACCAAACCGTTTCTACGGTTTTTGTTTACAGGCATAAACTAAAATTTCAAATTGTTTAAAAGTTTTTTAGTAAACGCTTGGAGGAGTTAATATAAATAGTTATTTTTGGGGTGTGAAAAGCTAGATATTAACAGGAGGTTAACAATTACAGTTTTGATACATTGCCTATTAAAAAAAAACATGATAAATAACAAAATGAATATTACAAAAATTATTGCTTGGTCTTTGATTATAGTGTTATTATTTCAATTGTTTCAATCAATAATTGTTGCTAATATTATTGTCAAAGTTTTTGATAAGATAGATTTTTCAGACATTGTTGTCAAAGTGATTTTTTGCATTTTATCTGCTTACTTAATAGCTAGTTTATTACACAAATCAAGAAAATATGAGAAACTAGATAATCAATCTGTTATTCTAATTTGTACTATTTGTGTAGTATATACATTTTATCGTTTCTATCCTCAACCCGGCTGGCACTTTGTTGACATTTTACCAAATGGAATTAAATATGGAGATATTGTTTACGTATTTGGTGTTGAATATTTCATAATCAGGTTGTTGATTATAAACAAAATGTTTCCAATATTAACTAAGCTATTCAGAAATTCACCTAAAAAGATAACTAAAGAAAGTAATACTCCTAAAGAACAGTTAGATTCAGTAGACTTACCAATAAAAACAGAAGCCGAAGATAAATTTGGATATTATTCGCATTCAAACGATTTATTGTATAGAATTATTTTAAATCCCCAATACTATAGTGACAGAGCTTTATGTATTGGAATTCAGGCTCAATGGGGTAGTGGGAAAACTTCCTTTTTGAATTTAATGCAATATGCAGTTGATAAAGACGAAAAATCAAATTATTACAACAAAGCCATTATAGTCAAGTTCAATCCATGGTTTTCAAGGACATCGGAACAAATAACACAAGATTTTCTAACAACATTGTCTGATGTATTACACAGTTATAATCCAAATATATCTTCTGAAATAAGTAGATATTCAAGAGTTTTGAGAAGTTCTGAATTAGGTTGGTTATCTAAGTTACTGAAAGTATATACGGGAAATAATGTTAATCCAATTGAAAAAGAATTTGACGAGCTAAGTAATCGAATAAGTACTTTAAGAAAGCCAGTTATTGTTTTTATTGATGACGTTGATAGACTTGAATCTGAGGAGATAACGATGGTACTACAATTGATTAGAAATGTGGCAAATTTTAAAAACACAATCTTTATTGTTACATATGATAAAGAGTATGTTGTAAATACATCGAAGAAAGATGAGAAGTATTTAGAAAAGATATTTACAACACCCTACTCTTTACCAGTTGTATCAGAAGAGAAAAAAACTGAAGTAATAGCCCATTTAATAAAGAATGTATTTGTATACAATACAGATGAACAGATCTCTATTGATAAATTCTTATTCGATATCGATGTTCAGGCTTCTGTTAGAGATATGAAAAGGTTTTTTAGTATTGTTGAGTTAGTGAGAGTAAGACTCTTTAATTACAAATTACAAGATATTTATTTTTACGACCTATTGTTGATTGAGTATTTGCGCTTTAAGTGTTCGGAGGTTTATTCAAGATTACCAAATTTTGGTGTAAATGAAATTCTAAACGATATAAATGGATATATACATCTTAATGAAAAGTATTTAGGTAAAGAATTGTCAGATGAAGAACTAATCAGTCGGATTTTCAATTTCAGAGACAAAAACGATGAGTCAGGAAAGATTGCCTTAAAAATATTACGATTGTTATTTGTAAATTATATAGGTGGAGATCCAAATCCATATAGAATCAGGTATTCGAATATTTTCAATCTATACTTTGAGAAATCTAAAGAATCTAATTTAATCAGCAAACAAGATTTCAATAATATACTATTGAATGGTAGTAATTCAGATTTAATCAATTTATTCGAAGTCTATGATAAAAAATTGATAATTCAGTTACTTCAAACTTTTAAATTTTCAAATGAAAGTGAGGGTTTATCACTGTTGTCGAAAACACTTATTCTAATACCAGAATCATTATGTCTGTTAGGTGAGTATTATCTACCTCCTCAAAATTCAGAAATTGAATATCGAAAATTATATATGAACATTTTGAAGATTTTTTTTGAGGATAATAAGAAAGATGATTTGATAAAATTGAACAAGAAATTATATCTATTGAAGTATTCATACCAATATTCGGAAGATGTTTTTGGATTAAAGACAGAGGGAAGAACACATATAGACCCTTTAAATAAAGGATTGGGAGATATTTATTTGTCTTACCTTAAAAGATATTTATCTTTTAATCCTACTTTTGATAAGTTTGAAACTACCTATATTGATTTCTTAAAAAATATATATGATAAACAACGTCAAGAAGCAAAAAAACAATTAACTGTTTATATCGGTAGAAACTTACAGAGTTTTATTGAACAGGCGACTGATTTCAGTTCATTTATAGAAAAATTTGCTTTGGAAAGGATTTTTGCAAAGGCTAAAGATAATTTAAATGATGATGAAGACAATTGGATAATTCAATATAAAAGTTTTTTAGATAATCAGAATACTACAACAAAAGAAACGAAATGGTTTAAGGCACACTATAAAATAATTAGCCAAGCATAGGTATTTGAAGAGCAAAGCATGATATTGTTGTTAAGACTTTGTTAGAAAATAAGATATCAAAATTTGATGTGGCTATTCAACCACTCCGTGGTTGGTTGTTTTGTTTGTCTATTTATCCATGCATTGCATACATGGATAATCATATTCAATTCCTTCGGAATTATAAGATCGAAATTGAAAACTTCCTCTAACCCCTAAGGGGAACAAGAGTGGTAGGCGGGATGAAATTCATTTTAAGAAAGAAAATAGTAAAAAGGAAAAATTATAGGAGGTGAATTAGTATTCATTATAAAACTAACGAATTTATGAAAAAGCACCATTTATTTCTCAAAAACACACTTCCGGTGTTATGTTTTCTATTTTTTATACCATTGGTCAATGCACAAATGAAACTCGAAAAACGTATTGAGTTTGATCTTAAAAACGGATACAGTAATGAGCAAATATATAAATCGTTGAATGGTAATTTTGTAATGGAATCGCGCTCCGATAAGAAGATAGACCATGAGCAAGAGATGAAATATGATTTGTATGATAGTAATCTCAATGCGGTTCAATCAACTTCCATATTTATTCCAACCAATATGTACGAAACTGCTCAATACAATGATGACAGCAGTATTTACAAACTATATAGTAACAACAAGCGTAAATTTTTGCTATTGCATGTTAGTATAGATGATCTTAAAGCTACTACCAAAGAAGGTGTATTGCCCAAAGGCATCGATATTATTGATATGAAAGTATTAGGCACAAAAGCTTGGTTTCAATCTCAGGTAAAAAATAAGACTTTCTTGCTACAAATTGACCTTAGCAGTGGAAATACTCAGATGAGTGAATCTGTTGAAAATACATGGAATAAAAGAACCAACATTGTCAACTACCAGTTAAGTCCCAACTCGAGCGAACTACTGATGTTTATAAATAAATATATCAAAAAAGGGAGTTGTGAACTAAGTCAGGTGAGAGTAAATGAAGCTTGCGAACTATGTGATAGCATTCGACTTACAGGTACAGGAGATAAACTGATTTCATCTGTTTCGGGCTCTCGCGTATCCGATAATAAAATGGTGTATACCGGAACTTATTCAGGAAAATATAACGATCTGTCCGAAGGTATATTCTTTGCCGAAGCAGAAAATAATAAATTGAACTTTATCAATTACGTCAATTTTCTTGACATGAAAAATTTCCTATCATACATGCCTGTGAAAAGTCAAAAAGTGATATTGAAGAAAAAAGACAAAGCCAAGAAAAATGGTAAAGAGTACATTCTCAACTACAACATAGCTGCTCATGACATTATTAATATTCCTGATGGTTACTTGCTTATTGGAGAAGCCTATTATCCGACTACTACTATGGTTCCTTTCACCATTAACAAAATGTCTAACGGCGTAATGGTAGAAGAAACACAGCAGAACTATGTATTTGATGGGTACTGCTATACACATGCTTTTATAGCTCGGTTTTCCAACAAAGGAGAACTTATGTGGGACCAATGCTTTGAAATGTCTCCGAGCGTAAAACCTAAGACTGTAAAGCACTTTATCAGTGTTTCGGATAAAACTGACAAAGACTTGGCTATCGTATTTGCGTCTGGAAACAATATGGTGTCTAAGATTATTGACTATGATGGACATACCGTTAGTGAAATAAAAAAAGAACTGATTGCAACCGGTAAGGATACTGAAAAAACTGACTGGACTACCTCTAATGCCGATTATTGGTACGGTAATAACTTCCTGGTTTATGGTTCTCAGTTGGTAAAAGATACCGTAGACAAAAGTCGCCGAAGAGTATTCTTTGTGAATAAACTCAGTTTTTGAAAGCATCATCATAATGTGTTTTTGTAGGTCATGATAAGTTCTTACGTTGGGATTTGTGGAGAAAATGGATTAATGATATTTGGAGGTTTACTATAAAACAATAGGTTCACGTAATGTGATGATGGTTGGTAGGGACAGGTCGCGACCTGTGCAAAAGATATAACCCAATGTCTAAAAAGGGAATAAAATGAAATGAAATATGTGATGAAAGACATAAAATACCTATTCTATTTAATTGGACAGGTCACGACCTGTCCCTACGTTGGGATTTGTGCGGATAATGAATTAACGATATTATCGGAGGTTTAATTTAAAACAACAGGTTTCTGTAATGTGATAATGGTTGGTAGGGACAGGTCGCGACCTGTCCAATAATTATATCCACCAATGTACATTCAATAATATGTGCAATGAAAAATCGTAAACGAAATAGAAAAAAGGGATTTGATTATACATCAAACAACATTTATTTCATAACCATCTGTTGCAAATACCGGATACATCATTTCGGAAAAATTGATAATAATCAAATGGAATTGAATGTGTTTGGAGAAATTGTGGAAGATCGGATTACCTGGTTAGAAAATCAATATCCGTATGTGGAAATGCATAATTCGGTGGTGATGCCAAACCATATTCATTTATTGTTTGAAATAAATCCACAAAACATTTTACCTGTAAGGACAGGTCACGACCTATCTCTACAGGAACACACGGGTATAAAAATAAAATCGGTTTCGCAATTGATGGGTGCTTTTAAAACCACCTCATCTAAACAAATCCATTTATTCGGAAACATGGATTTTAAATGGCAACGTTCGTTTCACGACCATATTGTAAAGAATGCCGATAGGTATGAATCCATTTATAATTATATTACAGATAATCCGGCCAAATGGGATGATGATATTTTAAAGGACCCGGATAGTACAATAATGTAAAGAATTAGAGTTGAAATTTATTAGGTTTTCTTTGTAGGGACAGGTCGTGACCTGTATAATAAATAAAAATTTAAAATAATTATGGAGTTAGTAAACAAAGGCAAAAGTCAGGGTTGGAAAAGCATCCTGAAAATCATTATTCCTTATTTGGTTATTGTTGTTATATTTCAAATAGTTGGAGGTCTTATTATGGGTTTAGACCTGAGGCATATGCAAATGGCTAGTCAAACAACAGCACAACTGTTTGTAACGTGTTTTATGGGAATGGTTGGAACCATTGGTGTTGTATGGTTATTCACCACCAAGGTGGATAAGAAATCATTTATGAGCATTGGCTTGGATAAAACCAAAATGATCAAAGATATAGCATTAGGACTTGCTATGGGTTTTGTGATTATGTTGTCTGGTTTTTCTATCCTTGTACTTACTCATCAACTTCAATTTGTAGACATTAAATTCAATGCACTGAGCTTGTTTTATAGTGTTGGAATATTTGTTTTTGTAGCCGTATCCGAAGAAATCTTTACCCGTGGATATATACTTAGAAACCTTGCCTTTTCATTTAATAAATATGTGGCATTGGTTGTTTCGGCTTTGATATTCAGTTTAATGCATTTAGCTAACCCTAATGCCAATCTAGTTGGTTTATCTATCATCTTCCTTTCGGGATTGGTACTGGGACTCCCCTATTTGTACACTAAAAATCTTTGGTTTCCAATAGCATTGCATTTTAGTTGGAATTTTTTTCAAGGTCCCATCTTTGGTTTCAATGTGAGTGGTCTGAATTTTTATAAACTGATTGAAACAAAATATGCTACAGCCAATAATTGGAATGGTGGTGAGTTTGGTTTCGAAGGTTCAATATTAGCTATTTTCTTCTTGCTTTGTGCATTGACGGCCATCTATTTTCTATTCCGTAGTAGAAAGGCTGTTGAAGAACTTGAAGTAGAAGAGTTGGAAGCTTATTCTCCTATTGCCCAAGGTTGAAATCTTAAGTTAAATATCATTTATTCCATTGATAGGACGATTTTAATGGATTTATTCAAGCCTATCAAAAATATTTATGAATAATATAACACAATTTTGCGTCAACATATTAAACAAATCACTAAGTTCGTAGAATGAAACTAACGATTTTACTTTTTGCTTTTCTTTATGCCACCTTTTTATTGCATTCGCAGATTAAAAAAGGTGATAATGTTATCTCGTTAAACGGTATGTATACTAAAAATACAACTCAAGATGGGGTAATGGGAAATTCTATGACAGTAAATAATCGTCATCTCAACTTAGGAGCCTCGTTTACAAGTTATGTTACCAATCATTTGTTGTTAGGCTTTGGGTTGGACTACATTTCTCAAAAAGACCTCAGAACGTCCGAACTGGTTTTGAATGATGGACATGATGTGAATAGTCAGATTATGAGATACGAGACACTAAACCTGAAATCTACTGCTCCACTCCCATTCCTTTTAGTAGGGTATAATATGGATGTTACTAATAAATTGAATTTCAACGCGAATCTAAAAATCAATTATGGTAAAGTATCAACTACTATTGATGATCAGACTATTTATCAGCAATCTCTCATTGTGAATACAACATTATCTTCATTTATACCCATGCCTACAATGACATCCGGATCTAAAGAAACGAACGATTTCGCAGCTGCATCCATTATTCCTGAAATGACCTATTTCTTTACCAATCAGATTGGTTTATCAGTGGCTTTAGGTGGAATTCAGTATTCAATAACCGATTGGAAAACAAGCAAGTCTGATTTTTGGATAAATCTGAGTCCAAACACCTGGCTGATTGGTTTAAAATATAAGCTATAATTAGTTTACAAGGTAACAGTTAGGAGTTAAAAGTAAACCATCTGAATATTACTAAAAAATATATCGTTCAATACCTCAAATTACTTACTATAAATCTGCTTGAATTTAATGAAATCATTATTTAAACTGAAAATCCCCTTTGTCCTCCTCTTTTCTCTTTTAATAACTACCACCGCACAAGCTCAATCCCGTAACATTCACTTTTTTGGAAGTTATAACCGCAGTTTTGGAAATATAACTGCCTCAGTAAGTTCATCATTAGGATATCCATATTATGATGAAATAGATCAGCTAAGAAATGGTAGTGTAAATCAATTTGAAGTTGGTGGATTTATCAATTCCTGGGGTTTGGGCATTATCCATAACACTTATGCAGCTGATGCAACAACCAGTTTTGAAAATTATGATTATAACGGTGATGCACGTATGGATAATGGTGTGCTAAGCGATCATCTCAACCTTAAGTTTACCGGACTTGAAGTGCTTAACAAACAAACGGTGTTTACTCCCCGCCTTGAAGTGCTTTGGAAACTTGCTATAGGAATACAATCCTACACTATTGATAAAAGTGCACAGTTTTCGAATGCTTATTACTCCCTAAACACCAACAATCAAATACTTAAGGGAAGTATTCTTACTGCCTTAATTGGTGCTGGGTTTGATTATCATATAAGTAAGGTAATAAGTGTAGGTGTAGAAACATCTCTTTTACCTGCTAAGTACAAAAAATTAAAAGAAAATGGCAATGAATATTCTATTGACGATAATGTAAGCAGATTAAGCACTGGATTGAAACTAACATTGACGCTGTAGGATTAAACCCATCAAACTAATTTTGTAAAAAACGTCATCTAATTGCCATATCCATTATTTCTATTAGTAAATAATGGTTAATATCAAGTTAAGTTGAAACATTTTTTTTACCTTTACCCGTTTTTTAAATTATTTATACTAATAATGATAAAAAGAGTAATAAATATCAATAATTAAAAAAGAGATGCAACAACTAAGCAAAAAATGCATCTATAAGGGAGAGCAATAGATTAAATCTGCTAAATTATTATGAGGATACTATTTGTAAATTTTACGAAGTTTTGGGGTGGTGGTGAATGTTGGTCATACATGGTTATGGATGAGTTAAGGAAAAGAAACCACAATGTTATGTTACTTTCTAACACTGAAAGCAAACTGAGATTACATGCTGAAAAAAATGAATTTGAAACGCATGCCCTTGCAGTTAACAAATATTCTTATCTAAATATCTGGGACATTTCTAAAATAAAGAAAAAGCTTTCTGAAATTAAACCCGATGTAATTATTCTTAATAGCACACTGGAACTCAAAACAATAGGCTTCGGAATAAAAGCTTATGGAAATCCGAAAGTAATTTTCACACGTGGCATCCCCTCCCCGATGAAGTTGAGACTAACAAAGCGTTACATGTTCGCAAAGGTAGTATCCAATGTTATTGTAAATTCTCACGTTGTCAGAAAAAGTGTTTCGAACCTAACGAAGTACCTGAAAGATAAACCGGAAGTTATTTACCATGGTATTATTACTGAATCAGTTGTTTTTTCGGAAGGGACTACTAAAAATATTGCTATTGTAGGTCGTTTATCTAACGAAAAAGGAGTTGATATCGCTCTTCACGTCATGCAAAAAGTATTAGTTCAGCATCCTGATGCCAAACTATGGATTGTTGGTGAAGGAAAAGAAAGAAAGAACCTTATTCGCATAACATCAGAACTTGGAATACAAGATTCTGTTGAATTTCATGGTTTTATATCCGGTTCCGAAGTTGAAAATATAATGGTTCAATGTTCAATATTGATTATGACATCTCGTTGGGAAGGCTTCGGTTTGGTTTTGTTAGAAGCTATGAAATTAAGAATACCTTGCATTGCTTTTAATCATCTTGCAGCAAATGAGATAATAATCGATAATGAAACCGGTTTTTTGATTCCTGATTCAAATATTGATTTAATGGCTAATAAAATTTGTTACCTATTGTCAAATCCTGAAGCTTGCCAATTAATGGGAAAAAACGGAAATGATTTGTTGAAAGAAAAATTTAGCATTAAAGCAAGCATTGATCAATACGAAAAAATAATAGAAAGAGTCTAAATGGAAAAAAACTACCCCATATTATATTATCATTTTATAAAAGCTCCTGGCACAGATTCTCAAATTAAAGGTCTTTACACTACTCCTTCCCATTTCGAATGGCAAATAAAGCGCCTTATCAATAAGGGCTTTACTTTTATAACATTCGAAGATATTGCCAACAAACAATATGACGTAAATAAACGCAATTTAATTCTGACATTTGATGATGGCTGTGAATCTTTGTATTTGAGTGCATTCCCAATACTTAAAAAATATGATGTAAGAGCTGTAATTTATGTTGTAGCAGAATCGATAGGTTCAAGAAATATTGTTTGGGAACAAAACGAAAATAAGGAACCACTAAACATTCTAACCAAAGAGCAAATAATTGAGATGACCAATTACGGCATTGAAATAGGTTCGCATCTATGTAACCATGTTCATTTACCACAACTATCATTAGACGGTATGAAACATGAACTTGTAGAGTCGAAACGTTTGTTGGAAAACGAATTAGGTAAAAAAATATACTCTGTGGCTTATCCGTTCGGGAGCTACAACAATGATGTATTGAATATTGCTGCAGAAGCAGGATATCAGTTTGGAGTGACTACTAAAGCCGGTAATAACATATCAACCAACAATCTAGAGCTTTTTCGTATAGGAGTAAAAGGACATTCGTTACGTCACTACTGGTACTTTTATAAAACACTAAAAAAGATATTAAAAACTTCTCTATAAAGCTATTTTCACCCCTGAAAAAGGAGCTTTCTGAATAGAACTATATTTATTACTCCATAACTATAATTATGAAAATGAACAACCAAATCATCGTTGAAATTCGTAATCTTGAAAAAAAATACGGACAAAAGCAAGTTTTACATGGTATTAATTTAGAAATCACTTCTGGACAAATAATTGGATATATAGGTCCTAATGGTGCAGGGAAATCAACTACCGTAAAGATTCTTTGTGGTTTAATCAATGATTTCGATGGAGACATTAGTATTTTTGGAAAAGATCTTCGTACCAATACCCTCGAAATAAAAAAAAAAGTAGGATATATTCCTGAGAATGCAGTTTTATATGAATCGCTCACTCCAATGGAATTTATGGAGTTTATTGGCGAGATGCGTGGTTTGGAAAATGAAGTAACCCGATCGAAAGCAGAAGCATTAATGAATATCTTCGAGATGAAATCGAATTTGAACCAACGAATTGCAACATTCTCGAAAGGTATGCGTCAGAAAGTAATGATTTGTTCGGCATTATTGCATAACCCCGATTTGATATTTATGGATGAGCCACTATCAGGTTTGGATGCTAACTCTGTAATCATGGTAAAAGAAATGCTTATCCATTTAGCACGCGAAGGCAAAACTGTGTTCTACAGTTCGCACTTAATGGATGTGGTGGAAAAGATTTCAGATAGAATAATTTTGATAGATCAGGGAAAAGTGATTGCCGATGGTTCGTTCGACGAACTGAACAAGTTATCGAACGATGAAAATTTAGAAAAAATGTTCACGCGATTGACCGGAAATACTAATCACAGCGAAAAAGCAGAAGCATTTATCAACGCATTCGAAAAATAAACCTTATGATCCGATTTTTACTTTCACTTTTTAAGCCTTTCCGTTGGTTTATTGAAAAAATGGGTGCCGATTACAATCAATTTATCCGAATCTTACAACTGAAGTTGACCATGGACAACCGACGAATGAAAGGATTGGGGAATAAATCAAAACAAGAAACAGAAAATGCATTGCTGAAGCAATCCTTTGCGCAAATTATGTTTGGGATATTCTTTGCAACATTTTTATTGATGATAAAATCGCAGTTTACTTACTATTATTTTGCGCATACCTTCTTAATGGCTATGATGGCTATGATGATTATCTCTGAATTCACTACTATATTGTTTGATACTTCCGAGAATGTTATTATTCAACCACTCCCCATCAAAGGAAATACCATTAGTTTGGCTCGGAATGCGCATGTATTCATTTACCTGTCATTAATGGCCTTTAATCTTTCGGTTATTTCAATCGCAGTTGCCATTTTCAAATTTGGAATCGTTTCGGCACTGGCATTCTCGTTCACTATATTCATGAACGTACTGTTTACCTTGTTTTTGGCCAATATGCTTTACTTGCTTATCATGCGACTTGCCAGTGGTGAGAAATTAAAGAACTTGCTGATGTACTTCCAGATTGTTATTGCTATTCTGTTTATGTTAGCCTATCAATTTGGTATAAATATGGTAGATAAAACACATATCCAGAATATGATTCTACCGGTTTATTGGTACACTTATCTGGTTCCACCGGCTTTCTTTTCGGGATTAATTGAAGCTCTTAGTTCTCGAATTTTTGATCAACAACATCTTATTTTCACTGCCGAAGCATTAATTGTACCAACTGTTGCTATATATCTAACTGGTAAATATCTAACCCCGGTATTTAACCGTAAGTTAATGGATTTGGAACAAGGTGATCGGGTTTCGAAAGTAAAAACTGAAACTAGGCATGAAAGTCTTTTGTATAAAATAATGCTCGCAATATTTGTACACCGTCAAGATGAAAAAGCCTCATTCAAATTAATATGGATAATGTCTGGTCGTGAACGATTATTCAAACAAACCTTGTTGCCGGCTTTTGGCTATATTGTTATCATGATTATTGTTCCATTTTTCAACAAATCATTTAATATTAATGATTTATCTCAAAGTTATAGATACTTGCTTATCCTATATACCTTCGTTTTCATCGGTGCTTCTCTTTCCGGATCGTTGCTTAATGGAAATAATCAACATGCCTCGTGGGTTTTTAAAACAGTGCCTCTCTCCTCACCTGCCTGCTATTTTAAGGGATTTATCAAAGCTGCTTTTGCACGTTTTTTCATTCCTTTTTATGCAGTATTGGCAGTTATTGTTTGTTCCATTTGGGGAATAAAAATACTACCCGATGTTATAATTGCATTATTGGCTATCTATCTGTTTACGATAGTGTTCTACTATTATCAAAATGCAAATTTCCCTTTTGCTGTTGAAAAAATAGCCAGTCAGGGAGGTGCTGCATTTTTCAAAATTATGAGTTTAATGATTATTGCTGCTATACTTGGGTTCTCACATTATTTCTTGCTAAAATGGTTTGATTTTGCCAATTTACTGCTTATTCCAGTTTATATGATGGCCATATATTATGTAAATCGGGTTTTTGTGTATAAGAAAATCACTTGGGAAAAAGTAGATGAAGTAAATAGTTACTCTTGACAATGTACAGCCTCGCAGAACGATAAAATTTAGTGACCCCAATTTATAAAACGGTATGAAAGATATTGAAATGATTCAGAAAATGTCTATTCTGCATTGTGTTTATCAGATGATTGCCTCTGCCGATGGAGCTATTGATGAAGAAAGAGATCGGGCTGCAATTGATATTGCACTGTCTGAATTAGAATTACCCTTTAATTGCTGGGATAGAGCGTTGCGACTTAACCCTCACGATTGTTTTATTCATGTATCCTCTTTGAACGATGACGATAAGCAACAATTTAAAAACTTATTGCTTACAATTGCGGACATGAGTGGGAATACTTTTTTTAGAGTTAGTTGTGCGAATCATATTTTTCAACTAATTCCTAACATCAAAAACTAAAGATCAACTTTTTTCGCAATAAAAATATATAAATAACATTGGGAACTAGAATATTAAGATAAAAACAATTGTAATCATGCAACTTTATGACAGAATTGATACAATCCATTCTCAATTCAAAATTAAATATTATCTTTATCTCATTAAAATAAATAATTACAAACTAAAAAAGACAGGAATATGAGTGACGACAATTTTAAAATTCTATTACTAGAAGAAAATGAGAATCTAGGCGTAATGATGAGTGATTTTTTAATACGCAGAAATTTTCGTGTTGACTTAATATCGAATGCTAAAACAGGTTTTGATTCGTTTATCGAAATCAAACACAAAATGTGTATTATCGATATTGTGTTGTTTGGCGAGGATGCTTTTAAGCTAATTGACAAAATGCATGAATTAAGCCCGGAAACCTATATTATTGTACTTCTTCCAAAATTGATGAAAGTTGAAAGATTAAATGTAGAAAATGAAATTCATCTGTCCAAACCGTTTAGCATTGAAGATCTTGTAAGAATTATAAAATATAAGAACAGATTAAAAGCCAATGGAATGACCGGGGAAAGAGTTAGTAGAAAATCTCTTGAACCAATAGAAATAAAGACATATAAAATTGGAAAGTACATTTTTGAAGTCCATAGGAAACGATTAACACTTGATGGTCAATCTTGTTATCTTACTACAAAAGAGGCCGGATTACTCGCTATAATTGCCGAAAACGCAAATACATTAATAAAACGCGATTTAATTCTTGAGAAAATATGGGTAAATGATAATGATTCTCACCGCAAAGCCAGAAGTATGGATGTTTACATTTGCAAATTGAGAAAATTATTAATTGATGATCCCAACCTTTATTTAGTCAACCATCATGGCGTTGGTTATCAAATAATTGGAGATGTTCATGAAATTGAGAACGCTTAATTAAAAAATGTTTATACAAATACCCTGAAATATGCTAAGTAAATCATCTGTTTAGGCATGATGAATACTTAGCATTTTCTGAATTTAGCTCAATTGAAAGATATAAAAATGAAAAATAATAAATTAACGATACTTATTATTTCCTTGTTTCTTATTTTGGCTTACTCATGTAATAAAGCCGATGATACTGCAGAGATAATTGCAAAATGGAAAACACAAAATGAAACTTATTTTGCGAATATGAAAGATAGTGCGGGATATGTTTTATATAATATACCAACTGCCCCCGCTGGATATAGCTGTTACTATAAAATTACCACACAAGGTGATCAAAATAGTGGAAGTCCATTATCTACCGACTCTGTTTATGTAAATTATAGAGGCAAAACAATTGATGGAGTTGTATTTGATCAGACATATTCTGGCAAAACTCTGGTCGGTGATATAACTGCTAAACCATATATGTTTAAATTAAGTCAACTCATCTCAGGTTGGACTTACAATTTGATGCAGATGAAAGTTGGTGAAATAAGAACCATCTTATTACCCCAACAACTTGCATATGGAGCATATTATATGCCATCAATGCCATACTCTACCCTGATATTTGATATTCAACTAATTTCGTATAAATCTGCGGCAAAGTAAGATACTCAGTGAGAGTTAAAAAATAGCATTGGTGTGCATTTCAGTCGGTCAATAATTTATAAAAAGTTACATTATTTATCTTTAAAAATATGATTGTATGAACGCAAAAGCTATTTACTTGATTGCAGTGGTATTGATGTTTGGTTGTAATACCACCAAAAAGATTGTGATTACTCAACCAGAGCCTAAACCGGTTTTGTCGGAAGTTGCACTACAGGGTCAGACACTGTACGAAAACAATTGTAAAAGATGTCATCGATTGTACAATGCCTCAGAATTTACTGCGGCACTTTGGCCAACCATTTTATATAGTATGCAGAAAAAAGCCAAGATAACCGATCAACAAAAAGAGTTGATTTATGGCTACTTGGCTATTAATGCAAAAAAATAATAAAATTATGTGAATTTTTTATTTAAATACTTTGGAAGCAAGTCAAAAAAAGACTTGCTTCCAAAGTGTTGAGTTCATTTACTATTCCATTAAATCGGTGAAAGCAAAAATTTTACCATCAAATAATCCTACATCGCCCAATTTCAACTCAGGAATGACCAACAGCGACATAAAAGCCACTGTCATAAATGGCGCTCTGAGGGTTGAACCCAGTTCCTTGGCCATGGCATCCACTTCTTCATATTTTTCAGCAATTAAAGCTCCTTCAAGCTCCGACATCAATCCACCAACCGGTAGCGACAATAAACAAGTTCTATCACCTTCACTTGCCAAAATGCCGCCTTTACTATCAATAATTTTATTTATCGCCATTGTAATCTCAGCATCTGAAGTTCCCACCGAGACAATGTTATGACTATCGTGCGACACAGTTGAAGCCAATGCACCTCTCTTTATACCAATGTTTTTAATAAAAGCAACTGATGGAGTTGAGGGTTGATAACGATTATAAACAACTAGCTTGAGGATATCATTCTCAATATCGGAAACAACATTGTCATTCTCTATTTTAGGCTGACAAAGCATTGATTGAGTCAATAATTGCCCATCATCAACCATAATCACTTTCAAATACTCACCAGAAGGTTGAATAATTAATTGATCTTCTGTAATTTTACTAGCATTAAAATGATTGATTAATTCCGAAGGTTCGAAACGAGGATAACACGGTAAACCATACTCTGCCACTTTCTCACCCCGAATATAAGTTGCTTTTATTTCAAAATTTGAAAGGTTATCTACAACAACAAAATCTGCATAATCACCAACTTGCAATAATCCAATATCCAACTTATAATGATTGATAGGATTCAATGAACAAACTCGCAATATATCAATCGGATCGTATCCATTAGCCACCGCTCTACGTACCAAAGCATCGATATGACCATTTTTAATTAAATCATCCGGATGCTTATCATCTGAACAAAACATAATATCCTCAGTATAATTGGTCATCAATGGCAATAAATCGTCAAAGTTCTTAGCAGCGCTTCCCTCGCGAATCAACACCTTCATTCCTAATGCCATTTTTTCCTTAGCTTCAGCCAATGTCATGCACTCATGATCAGTTGTTATTCCTCCAGCTGCATATGCCTTTAAATCGTCTCCCATGAGCCCCGGAGCATGTCCATCAATTGGCTTTCCTATAACTTGTGCTGCATGTAGCTTCGAATTTACTTCTTTATTTTTATGAATTACTCCGGGATAATTCATCATCTCAGCCAAAAAATAAATATCGTCACGCTGCAACAGTTTTTCAACAGCTAGTGCATCTAAAATGGCTCCTGCAGTTTCGAAAGCAGTTGATGGAACACATGATGGTGCACCAAAATAAAACTTCATTGGTGAGTGCTTAGCATTATTTATCATATAATCAATTCCATTAACACCCAAAACATTAGCTATTTCATGCGGATCGCACACACAAGCTACAGTACCATGGGGAACGCTGTAACGCGCAAATTCCGAAGGCAACATCATCGAACTCTCGATATGAATATGGGCATCTATTAAACCGGGTATGATAAACTGATTTTCAACATCATCCGTTGGAATAATGCCGATGATTTTATTACCTTCAATTTGGATAATACCTTTTATAATTGTTTTATTAATTACATTTACAATGTGACCTGAAATTGTTTTCATAGTTTATTCTTTTGATTTACTTTCCTTATTTTATATCTAAGAACAAAAGTACTGAAATTGTTCGATCAACCTTCTTCAATATCGTATAAAAATACAGATAAATATCAAAAAAAAATAGTTCTAAACAATTGATTAGCCAAATACTTAGCTTAATTCATTCAAAACTCAAATAAGGTTTCAATTTAATCAGATCTTCTTGTGTAAATTCCAACAATACTTTTAAATCGTTCAATTCATGAAGTTTACCTTTGTTTCTACGCAATTCGAATAGCGCTTTGGCCTGATAAAAATTTATGTAAAAATGGGCATTGAGTCGTTCTACACTTGCATTATTTACCTTGAGACGTTGAATTAAAGCTGTATTCACCGTACAAAATGGCCGAATTTTATCAAAATTCTCCGACCGCATGCCATAAATTTCGTGCAGTTGATCTACCGAAACAAATCCACCGGTTTCTTTTCTAAATCGCACAATTCCTTTTGCATAGCCACGCCCTATTCCTTTTACCTGCATCAACAAAGCTGTATCGGCCGAGTTTAAATCTACAATTATGTCTTGTTTAAATACTTTTCTTGGAGTTAACACAGTGTCTAGTTTGGGTTTTTGAATTTCTTTTATAGCAATATAGGGTTCTAACTCTTTGAATTTTTCAGGAGCAATACCATATACTTTACAAAAATCAGTAACTGTTTTGAATTTACCACCTTTATGTCTGTATTTTAATATGTTAGATGCAATATAGGACTTCAAACCTAAACGTGTAAAACCAATAGAATCAATAGTATTGGGATCGAAAGTAAAAAGCGAATATGTTACAAGTTGTTTAGTAGAGCTATGATTCTCATATTTTTTGTATCTCTCCTCGTACTTATGTTGCCACGCAGCCAGACGAATACTATCACGCGATACAAGCGTCTTTTTGAATGCCTTTACTTCACTCAAAAAAACATTTTTAGGCATATCTGTCCGTAGGAAAAAGAGCGGTAAAGCAAAGTTAGCCATCAAAACAATTAAAATCAGGGATATCAAAACGATTATCCCTATCCTTTGTCCCTTAGAAAAATAGAAAAATTCTTTCCACATATCAGGTTTGGATTTAATTTATGAAGTTAATGAACAAAGAACAAAAATAAAAAAATAATTTGATTTAACAAGCATGATTGTAAAAAAAATCTTATAATCCTAGTTCACCAAACTAAATTCTTTATATTTCTAATTAAAACAACTAACTTTGTCGCAAAAAAATATCTTTATGGAACTAATTTTAAAATACTTTCCAAATCTAAGTAAAACACAAATAGCTCAATTTGAAGCTCTTTATGCACTTTATATTGAATGGAACGAAAAAATAAATGTCATCTCACGCAAAGACATTGAAAACCTTTACGAACATCATGTTTTACACTCATTGACCATTGCAGAAATAATTAAATTTCAGCAGGATACTTCTATTTTGGATGTTGGTACCGGAGGTGGGTTTCCGGGCATACCACTTGCTATTCTTTTTCCGGAATCAACCTTCGTTTTAATTGATTCCATCGGTAAAAAAATTAAAGTAGGAACTGAAGTTTCAACAGCTATCGGATTAAAAAACATCACGTTAAAGCATCTTCGGGTACAGGAAGAGAAAGCAAAGTATGACTTTGTTGTAAGTCGTGCCGTTATGCCGCTGGGCGATTTGGTAAAGTTGGTGCAAAAAAATGTCAGCAAGAAACATAAAAATGCACTCCCAAATGGACTTATTTGCCTGAAAGGTGGTGAGTTACATCACGAAATACTTCCGTACAAGAACATTGCAGAGCTATATGAAGTGAGCGATTACTTTAAAGAAGAGTTTTTTAAAACAAAAAAAGCGGTTTACGTACCGCTATAATCAATATTATCCTTGTTGCAATATTTTACTTCGTGTTATTAATTTTTATTCGCCTACGACATTATTAAAATTTTCAATAACAATGAATAACTTTTTCAAATATGACAATTAAAACATTCACGTTCAATCCTTTTCAGGAAAATACATACTTGGTTTTTGACGAAACTAACGAAGCGGTAATCATCGATGCTGGCTGTTTGCAAGCCGGTGAAAAGCAAATTCTAACCCGCTTTATTGAAGACAACAAACTAACACTCAAACGAGTATTAAATACACACTTACACCTCGACCATCAATTTGGCAATAAATTCTTATTTGACACCTATGGAATTGCTCCCGAAGCTTGTGTCGAAGATGAATTTTTGTTGGAAAATGTTGTAGCACAAGCTCGTTCATATGGTTTCCCAGTTACTGAAGAAGCACAATCACTAGGCGCTTATATAACTGAAAATCAAGAAATAACTTTTGGAAATTCAAGTTTAAAAGCCATACATGCACCGGGTCATTCGCCGGGAAGTATGGTCTTGTATTCAGAAAAGGATGGAGTAATGTTTGCCGGAGATGTGCTTTTTCAAGGTTCAATTGGGAGAACAGACTTACCCAAGGGCGATTATGCAAGCTTAATCTTAGCTATCAATAAGAAACTACTGGTTCTCCCCGACTCCACCGTGGTTTATTGCGGTCATGGACCCAGCACTACCATTGGTTACGAGAAAAAGAACAACCCGTACTTGTAAATTATTGATAGAAATTGTTCTCAATAATAAATTGATAGACAGAAGGATGTAACCATTGGCTTACATCCTTTTTTTGTGCGATGAAATTGCGGATTTGTGTTGATGAAATATCATAAAAAGGACTATCCAAGAGTTTCATTTCGGGATATCTATCAGCTACAAGATCAAAGTCATAACCTGTTCTTGGATAAACCAATATTGAATAGTGTTTTAGCAGTTGAGTGTAGTCTTTCCATTGATCAAAAACCAATGCATTATCGCTTCCAATAACCAAACTGAATTGACAATCAGCAAATTGAATAGATAAATACTCAAGGGTATCAATACTATAGGATGGAATTGGCATACAAAACTCCACATCCGATGCTTTGAAATTGGGGTGTTTCACAATAGCCAGAATCAACATATCCAGGCGAATATATTCATCCAGTAACTCCGATTGTTTTTTTAGGGGATTACATGGAGAAACCACAAACCAAACTTCATCAACAAGCTCGTTATCAATCAGATATTCTGCCAGTTTAGTATGTCCGAGATGAATAGGGTTAAACGAACCGGAGTAAATTCCTATTCGTTTTTTTTTCTCACTATCAGTATTTTGACCTGATTTCATCGGATGATATCAAATTATTTACTCAAAAACTCACGAATAATTCTTTCTGCTTCTTCTTTGGCCATCTCTAAATCATCATTTACCACTACTTTGTCAAACTGTGGGGCAAAAGTCATTTCGAAATCCGCCTTTCCAATTCGCTTCGCTATCATTTCATCGGAATCAGTTCCACGATTTTTTAAGCGTTTGTGCAGTATTTCAATGCTTGGAGGTGCTACGAAAAGCGACAAAGCCCGGTCTCCAAATTCTTTTTTTATATTTAGACCACCTACTACATCTACATCGAAAACAATGTTGTTTCCTTTGCTTGTAATGCGATCAACCTCGCTGCGAAGTGTTCCGTAAAAGCAACCTGTATAAACTTCTTCGCACTCAAGAAATTCTCCTTTTTCTATCTTATTTTTGAATTCGTCGACTGTAAGGTAGTAATAATCAACTCCATTCTGCTCTGCTCCACGTGGAGCACGACTGGTAGCTGAAATAGAAAACTCCATATTGAAACCACAGCCTAATAAGTGCTGCACTAAGGTACTTTTACCTGCCCCCGACGGAGCTGAAAATATAATTAATTTGCCGGACATATTGATATTCGGTAGTTTGTAGTTGATAATTGATAGGTTAGAAAATTTAGCCATTAGTACTGACTTAAAATAAATAAATAAATAAATAAATAAATAAATAACTATTTACTTACAATACATTTAACACTTGTTCCTTTATTTGTTCCAAATCATCTTTCATCAAAACAACGATTTTCTGCATTTCGCTGTTATTAGATTTAGATCCAAGGGTATTTACCTCACGACCAATCTCTTGCGCAATAAAACCTAGTTTCTTACCTGGCGATTTTTCGTGTTGCATTGTTTCGATAAAGTACTCAAGATGATTGCGTAAACGTACTTTCTCCTCGTTTACATCGAGCTTTTCAATATAAAATATCAATTCTTGCTCCAATCGGTTTTTATCATAGTCGATTTTATCGGACAAAGCCTGTAGATTTTCCTCTAAACGAGCTTTTATCTTCTCAACACGCTCTGCTTCAAAAGGTGCCACTTCATCGAGTAATTGGCTGATATGAGCAATTTTATTTACAAATACTGCTTCTAATGATTTACCTTCCTGCACTCTGAAAGCGTTGAACTGTTCGATAGCAACAGCAATTGTTTTACGAATCTCCAACCACTCGTTTTCATCCAATTCTACTGTCTCCGTTTTCATCGTATCCGGTAAACGCAATAGTACTTCGAACCAATTGGAAGGTACATCAATACCAATCTTATCGGATAACGTTTTAATTTGTTGATAATAAGCTTCAACAACCGATTGATTAATCTGTGAAACCGACTCTTTTCCCGAATTGTCAACATAAAGTGAGAAGTCAACCTTTCCACGTTCGAGTTTCTGTGAGAGTTCGTTGCGTATTTCAATATCCTTTTCGCGATACAACCCCGAAATACGAGTTGAAACATCTAATTGTTTGCTATTTAACGACTTAATTTCAACTACTATCTTTTTGTTTCCATATTCGCAAGTGGCTTTACCAAAGCCGGTCATCGATTGTATCATTTTTATTGATTTAGTATATAAATTTCTACTTGATTGCAAAAATACTACTTTTATTTTAAAGTAGCGATTTTATCCTGAACACTATATATTTTATTGTAAAATGCTCATTTTAATTCCAAAATATCATAAATAACTACCAAGATATTTCAATTTTACAAAATTGTTTTTATCTTTGTCTATCTTAAAAATCAAAATATAATGCACATTTTTTATCCGATAAAATTCTGGCGTTGGCAAAACTTTTATTTTAAACAATAAGGTTTTTGTTGCCATAATAATATGAGTAATACCATAACAGCCTGTTGTTTAACGAAACGACAGGCTGTATTATTTTAGAAATATATAAAAATAAATATTTACCGATAATTTTACTACATCATGGAAAAAACAAAAAAGTTTCTGTTAGCTGAAAAAGAGTTACCCACCAAATGGTACAATATTGTGGCTGATATGGAAACCAAACCAATGCCGATGTTGCATCCGGGCACAAAACAAGCATTGAAAGAAGAAGATTTATATCCTTTATTTGCAAAAGAACTGGCTCATCAAGAACTTAATCAAACCGATCCATGGATTGATATTCCCGAAGAAGTTCGTGAGAAACTAAAAATATATCGCCCTACACCCCTTGTTCGTGCCTACAATCTCGAAAAAGCATTGGACACCCCGGCTCATATTTACTTTAAAAATGAGAGTGTTAGCCCGGTTGGTTCACATAAACTGAATTCGGCTTTGGCTCAAGCTTATTATTGCAAAAAAGAAGGAACAACCAATATCACCACCGAAACTGGTGCCGGTCAGTGGGGAACAGCATTATCATTCGCAGCTAAAGCATTCGGACTGGAACTGGCAGTTTATATGGTGAAAATCAGCTATGAGCAAAAACCATATCGTCGTTCATTGATGCAGACCTGGGGGGCGCAAGTAATCCCATCTCCAAGTATGTCTACCAAAGCAGGACGAGATATCCTGACAAAACATCCTAATTATCAAGGCAGTTTAGGTACAGCTATTTCGGAAGCTATCGAATTGGCTATGCAAACGCCAAATTGTAAATACACATTGGGTAGTGTGCTGAACCATGTATCATTACACCAAACCATTATCGGTCTGGAAGCCGAAAAACAGATGGAAATGACCGGCGAATACCCTGATGTGGTAATTGGTTGTTTTGGAGGAGGATCAAATTTCTCAGGTATATCCTTTCCATTTATGCGTCATAATATCAAAGAAGGCAAACAAACACGCTTTATTGCGGCAGAGCCGTCGTCTTGTCCAAAATTGACCCGTGGTAAATTTGAATATGATTTTGGCGATGAAGCCGGTTATACACCACTATTGCCAATGTTTACACTTGGTCACAATTTTGCTCCTGCACACATTCATGCAGGTGGGCTTCGTTACCACGGTGCAGGAACCATTGTTAGTCAATTGATGAAAGATGGGTTAATGGAAGCTGTTGATATTGAACAGTTAGATTCGTTTAACGCAGGCGTATTATTTGCTCAAACCGAGGGAATTATACCGGCACCGGAATCGGCTCACGCTATTGCAGCTACTATCAATGAAGCACTTAAATGCAAAGAAGAGGGTACAACAAAAACTATCCTATTCAACCTTTCCGGACATGGATTGGTAGATATGACTGCATACGATCAATATTTAGCCGGTGATTTGGTAAACTATTCATTATCAAATGAAGATATCGAAAAAAACGTAAGTCAACTGGAACATCTGGTTTAGTATTAAGAATATAACCAGTAGATTACCTACAAAAAAGGAAGATGATCAGTCTTCCTTTTTTTGTACGCAGTATTTCACTAATTTTTCTTTTTCTTATCCGAGATGAGAATTAATCGAAGCGAAGTATCTTTGGTAATATAACTCCATGCCCAATTAAAGAAGACTATCAGCTTGTTACGAACACTAAGTATTAGCATTAAATGTAAAAACATCCAAATATACCAGGCAATTACGCCACTGAATCTTACAAATGGTAAATCAACAACAGCTTTATGCTTACCAATAGTTGCCATTAATCCTAAATCACGATATTCGTATTCTCTGAGTGATTTTCCTTTTAGCGTGTTTACAATATTATTTCCAAGATTTTTAGCCTGATTTATAGCCACATTAGCAACTTGAGGATGTCCGGTTTTGTACTTTGGAGTCTTCATATAGGCAATATCGCCAAGCGCATAGATATTCGAATAGTTTTTTAATCTGTTGTACCTATCCACTATGTATCTGTTACGAATAATATCTTCGGGTTGAAGTCCGGAAACAATATTCCCGGTTACTCCTGCCGCCCAAATAAGGTTTCGCGTTGGAATTTGTTCTCCGGTACTCAGGGTAGCAATATTTCCATCGTAAGTATTTATTATTGTTTCTGTTCTGATTTGTACACCAAGCTCTTCCAAAAACTTTCGCGAGGCTATTTTGGCATCATCGCTCATGTTGTTGAGCGTATTCTTACTACCTTCCACCAAAATTATGTTTAATTTTGAAAAATCCAGACTAGGATAATCTTTGGGTAAGATATTGTTTTTGAGTTCTGCAAATGCTCCCGAAAGCTCAACACCGGTAGGTCCTGCTCCAACAATAACAATGTTGTTTATAGCTGTCTTTTCTTCTTCGGTTGCAAAAATTTCTTGCTCAAAACTAATTAGAATCTTATTTCTGATCTTAATGGCCTCCTGAGTTGTCTTCATCGAAAGTGCATGCTGACTCATTTGCTCATTTCCGAAATAATTTGTTTTACAACCTGTTGCAATAACCAAATGATCGTAAGTGATTTGACCGGATGAAGTTAGAATCTTTTTTGATGCCGGCAGAATTTTCAAAACATCAGCCATTCTAAAATCTATATTATTATATTTCTGAAAAACTTTTCGAAATGGAAAGGAAATACTGGCAGGCTCCAATCGTGCACTTGCAATTTGATATAGTAATGGTTGAAATTGGTGATGATTTTGTTTATCTACCAATAAAATCTTTAAATCTTTGTTTTGTAATGATTTGGCCAATTGAAGACCTGCAAAACCACCTCCGATAATAACTAATTTATCGCCTTTTTTAAAACTTAAACCATCCATCTTCTTTTCTATTTTAATCCTTTACGTATTACAGACTATTAAACAACCCAAGTAGATAATTGTTGACAATAAAGAAATTTTTCTCTAATTTAAACAACCACCCCCAAAGGAGGTGGATTTAAAATACAGAAGGCATAGCCTTCTTTGATTAGCTCTTTGAACAAGTGTAGCTCTTTAATCAAACAAAGTGAACTGTTTCTCATTGGTTTCCTCTTT
>Ga0209540_10000402_pt1 | contig 42293 bp, 39 predicted proteins | sample BarGraIncu01121A_FD_184501 | JGI IMG/M metagenome (GOLD analysis project Ga0209540, IMG submission 184501) | Arctic peat soil microbial communities from Barrow, Alaska - Barrow Graham LP Incubations 011-21A (SPAdes) (version 2) | ecosystem: Environmental > Terrestrial > Soil > Wetlands > Peat... | reverse complement strand
ACACGAAATAGCCCACGCTATAGCCAAACACAGTGCCGAACGCATGAGCACACAAATGATTGCACAGTATGGAGCTTCGCTTGCAGGCCTTCTTGTGTCTAAAAAATCTGAAGTTACCCGTGCCGGTGTAAATACATTGTATGGTCTGGGCACCCAATACGGAGTAATGTTACCCTACTCACGTAAACATGAATACGAAGCAGATCATATGGGTTTAATATTCCTGGCGATGGCCGGATATGATCCATCAAAAGCTGTTGAGTTCTGGGAACGTATGGCAGCTAACAGCGCCAACAATACTGCAGAAATTAAGAGCACTCAGACTTCGAATGCCAGTAGTATTGCAAAACTAAATGCCAGTAGCGCCGCAGAGTTTATGAGCACTCACCCTTCGGATGCCAACCGTATTGCCAAATTGAATGAGATGTTGCCAGAGGCAATGAAGTATTATAAAAAGTAAATGAGAAAACATGACCCCTAACCCTAAAGGGGGATAAGAAAAAACCTTCGTTCAGAGTTGAACGAAGGTTTTTTTATGTGTTATAATCGAAAATAATTGTTGATTCATCGTCAACCTACGGATTGCAGTCATCTTATCTTACAATTTATCGCCATAAGCCAAATCGCCTGCGTCGCCAATTCCAGGAATAATATACGAATGTTCGTTCAATTCAGGATCAATGGCAGCCGCCCAGATCGTAGTCTTCGTTTCGGGGAAATGAGCTGCTACGTAATTAATAGCTTGTTGACTTGCAATCACCGTTGCAATATGAATATGAGCCGGTTTTCCTTTGGTAAGCAATGCACCGTAGGCTAATTCCATAGAACTGCCTGTAGCCAACATTGGATCGGTAATAATCAGCGTTTTTCCATCAAGATGTGGAGAAGCAATATATTCGATAAAGATATCAAACTTCAACGCATCTTTATATTTACGATAAGCCGATACAAAAGCATTCTCGGCCGAATCGAAGTAATTCAAAAAACCTTGGTGAAAAGGCAATCCAGCGCGCAGAATGGTTGAAATCACAATCTTCTCATCAATTACATCTGCATGCGCCACGCCAAGCGGAGTTTTCACTTCTTCGGATTTATAATGCATCGTCTTGCTCATTTCGTAAGCCATTATCTCGCCAATACGTTCCATATTCCGACGAAAACGCATAGAGTCCTTCTGAATTTTTACGGAGCGAATTTCTTTAATGTAATGTTTCAATACGGAATTATTATCCGATAGATTTATGATTTTCATATTGTATTGAAAATTTCTTTTTTAGTGATTAAAAAAATCCAAATAAAACTGGGCAAAATTACTGCTTTTTTCAAACAATCAATGTAAATATTTGAATATAAATTCATAAAAAAAGAGAGAAAACAGAATTTTCTCTCTTTTAACAAATCAATAATTGGAATATTAATTTTTCAAATCTCTTTCACGAATTTCTGTTCTGCGAATTTTACCACTGATTGTTTTAGGCAATTCGTCCACAAATTCAATTATCCGTGGGTATTTATAAGGAGCTGTAACGGTTTTTACGTGTTCCTGAATTTCTCTCACCAATGCCTCTCCTGCCTGATCTCTGTATTCTTTCGAGAGGATGACAGTTGCTTTTACAATTTGTCCACGAATTTCATCCGGCACACCGGTTATTGCACATTCCACCACAGCTGGATGTGTCATCAACGCACTTTCTACTTCGAACGGTCCAATGCGGTAACCCGAGCTTTTGATGACATCATCAGCACGACCTACAAACCAGAAATATCCATCCTCATCGCGCCAAGCAACGTCGCCTGTATAATAAATATCATCATGCCATGCTTCATTGGTGAGTTGTGCATTGCGGTAATATCCTTTAAAAAGTCCTACCGGATAAGACTTATCGGTACGAATTACAATCTGTCCTTGTTCACCCACTTCGGCCGGACGTCCTTCGGGAGTCAATAAATCAACATCATAATGTGGATTTATCAGCCCCATCGAACCCGGTTTTGGTTCAACCCAAGGCGAGGTAAAGAGCGAAAGAGTAGTTTCACTTTGACCGTAACCTTCGCGAAGTTTAATACCGGTAAGTTTCAAAAATTGCTCATAAACAGCAGGATTCAATGCTTCACCTGCAATAGTACAATACTCCAGTGACGACAAATCATATTTTGTCAAATCTTCGCGAATCAGGAATCTGAAAATTGTTGGAGGCGCACAAAGTGAAGTAATATGGTATTCGTGAATCTTTTCTAATATTGCTGCAGGGGTAAATTTCTCATGATCGTACACAAAAACACATGCACCAACTATCCACTGTCCGTATAGTTTTCCCCAAACAGCCTTTAGCCAACCTGTATCCGCAATAGTTAAGTGCAGACTATCTTCGTGCAAATTGTGCCAATATTTAGCGGTAATAATATGAGCCAATGGATAAACACAATCTAACAATACCATTTTTGCATTACCCGTAGTACCTGATGTAAAGCTAATAATCAGTGCATCATCATTTTTATTTACGTTATGAATTGGAGTAAATGGAGCAGCATTTTTAATTCCTTCGTGAAAATCCAACCAGTTTTCGGGCACAACCGGACCTACTGAAATAAGTATTTCCACACTGGGTGATTCGGGCATCGAATCATTGATGTGTTTGATAATTGTTTCGTCACCAACTGCAATAATTGCTTTAATATCGGCAGCATTATTACGATAGACTAAATCTTTTTTGGTCAATAAATGAGTGGCCGGAATAATTACCGCACCAATTTTATGTAGCGCAATGATGGTAAACCAGAATTCATAACGACGCTTAAGAATAGCCATCACTATATCGCCTTTCTTAATACCGATACTTTGGAAATACGATGCCGTTTGATCAGTATATTTTTTCATTTCACCAAAAGTAAATTCGCGACATTCACCTTGATCATTCGTCCAAAGCAACGCTTTTTTGTTGGGTTCTTTCGCAGCCCACGCATCTACAATGTCGTAGCCAAAATTAAAATTCTCAGGAACCAGTAGTTTGTAATTGGCTTTGAAATCTTCAAAGTCGGTAAATTCTGTTTGTTGAAGGTACTTCTCTAACATAAGCGTAATTATTATTTAAAGCATTCTGATTATTGCACTGCAAAGTAACATCAGAAGATCCAATTCGACAAAAAAGAGGGATAAAACATATCTATTTGGGGTAAAAACTCAGATTATGGGATAAAATACAGCAGTTTTTACATTGAAATTCTATAATTATTACTCGATATTGGGAAAATTGGTATTCGTTCGACGCATAATTCCACACAACAACACAGCAGTATTTAAACGGAAAACGTGTTGCATTTCTGTCGCATAGTTACTCATAGTTTTCACAATAGCGACACATAGAAAAGAAAATATGCTTAACTATGTGTCCAATTATCACACAATGACTGCTAGGAATCGTGCATTGCTTCCGTTCAGTGCCTTCATGCCATGCGGCTTGGATGCATCAAAATAGATGCTGTCGCCTTCGTTGAGCACAATATCGTTTCCGGCAATACGCAGTTGCAACACACCTTCAAGTACTAGATTAAATTCCTGACCCGAATGAGTATTTAAGTGCATAGTTTGGTGACATGGTTCAACAGTAACTTCAAACGGATCCACTTTAGCATTTCGAAATCCGTGAGCCAGGGATTGGTATTTATAACACTTTGTCCGCTCAACACTCGTTCCCGTGCCTTTGCGGGTAACAAAATAAGCTAACGAATGAGCGTCATCTCCCGAAATGAGAGCCGAAGTTTCCACCCCAAAGGTTTGCGCTACTTCGCAAATAAAACTCATCGGGATATCAGAGCTGCCCGATTCATAAAGAGCATAATTCGTTTCGGAAACGCCACATTTTTCGGCGGCTAGTGCAACAGTGAGGTTAAGTGCATCACGAAGTCCGCGTAAACGTTCGGCAATTTGTTTGATTTGTGTGTTCATAGTAGTATCTTCTTTAAAGCATTTCTATTTCAAATGTGAAGCTTTCAACCCTTTTATCACAGCATTTGTAAACCCATGAGCTTCCATCTCATTGAGTCCTTTTATCGTAATACCACCGGGGGTAGTTACTTTATCAATCTCGACTTCAGGATGTGATGCATTCGCTTCCAATAAATCTATAGCACCCCGCAAGGTCTGAATAACAACCTCTTTGGCTACGCCCGGATAAATCCCCATTTCAACACCACCTTCCATAGCTGCACGAATGTAACGAAACGCATACGCTATTCCGCAAGACGACAACGACATAAAAGCATTCAGTTGAGCTTCAGGAACAAGAAATGCCTTACCTAATTCGGCAAACATAGCAACTACCAATTCTTCTTGCTCTTTTTTTGCATTGAATGACGAGATAGTAGATACGCTTTGCAACACATCGATAGCAGTATTTGGTATTACGCGAAAAATGGTAGCTTGTTTATCAAACAATTCAACCATCTTGCCGAAATCTACGCCTGCAGCAATCGAAACTATAATTTGTTTATTGTAGTTAATCTTATTCTCAATCTCTTCAGCAATAACTTCTACCAACCATGGCTTTACTGCCAACATGATAATGTCTGCCCCTTCAATCATATCACGATTGGAAGTACCCACCGATATTTCGGTATCGAAGGCTTTAATTGCATCTAAATTAGCTTGCGAAACATCGCTAACCCGTATGTTTTTCGACTGAATGAATTTTCCTTTGGCCAAGCCGCGAGCAATAGCACCGCCCATGTTTCCGGCACCTATAATTGCAATTTGCAAATTAGCAGTTTCCATATCTTATTGTTTAAATTAGTATGTATTGTAAAAATTTGGTTTTGAAACACAAAGATAGAATTTTTTGTTATTTCCAATTCATTTTAAAAAGAGTTATTTTAAAAATGAAGAAATATTTAAAAATTCAGCGTCAAACAGCCACGAAGTCCCCAACCATCCACCTCGCGATGCAAACCGGAGATACGCCAAACCGACTGAAGGGTAAGAACACGGAAGATATTGGTCACACCAACTCCAAGTTCCTGATAGGGTTTTGCTAACGGATTCATAAAGCTAGGAAAATCAATCACAGTCTGATGCCCTTTATTTAAACTACCATATGCCGTATTGAAGGAGAAAAATTCACGCAAATTGAGATATTTCACAAGTGGAATTTGATTTAAAATCAAACCATTCAATATCAGTTCTGTGTGTATATTCAGATACCTATCGGCAGCATACTCCATGAAATTCATTTTATTAAACTGATAAAAGCCATAGCCTCCCGATTCACAGCCGGGTGGAAATTCGAGCAAAGGGTAGGGCACATTTCCAATAACTACCCCAGCATCGGCAATATAATTAAATGTACCTATATTCAACCGAACCGATTGTTTTATCGATCCTGATATTTTTCCATAGGTACCGGAAACAGCACCCATCTTATATTTTCCAAATTCAATAAAACTATACAAAACAGGCAACGTGTTGGCAATATAAATCCGTTGCATATTATCTTCGTAGGTTTTCTCTCCAAACGACAAACGCGAGGAAAGCGTAACGGATTGCTGCAACAAAGAATTATAATTAGCTGTACCTCTTTGCATTGGCAATGCAGCACTTGCAAAAATACGATTATACCGCACATACAAGCTACTTTCAAAGTCCGAATTCCAATCATTGGAGAATGAAGCAGAGAATTCTTTACGCTCACTCAACTTGAATGTGGATTTGAGAGAAAAAATGGAACTCGAAATATCCTCATCGCCAGTTACAAGGGGATTTTCACGATACATAAAATCATTGTAGTTGTAATCAATTCTCCTGAAATCGTCGGTATAATTCAGACTGAAAATATGACGCAACCTGCCCGGAAGCTTGAATTGGGTAAAACCGGAATATTTAACCTGCTCATTCCTAAATCCATATCCCACGTAACCACCAACGGATACATTCTTCCACAACTTTTCGTTAGTTCTGAACGGCAAATTCATACGAAAACCTTCGGCATCGGTAACTCGCATTATTTGTTGTATTTTCCCAATATCAATTTGCCCAACAGGAATATAACCTGTAAGTGCTGTAGTCACCACAAATTTGGCAGTGCGCAATACAGGCGTGTTGTTCAAATCCCGAAGTTTATCGTTCAATGATTCCTCGCTGTAGCTAGTCTTCGCAAAATTCTGACTATGAAAAGCGATAGTATCTGCCAATTGATAAACGGCGCTACGTTTCACAAACAACTGCGGTTTTGGATGAAGACTATCGGCCAATAATTCATAGTTCATGTTCAGGGCCATTTCTTCCGATTGACGAGTCCAACGTCTGGATTGCAACTGTACAAAATTCTGAGAAATACGAAGATTATGGATAAAATTAATATTGGCTTGTTTCGGTAATTCAGCCTCAATGCGCGTGAGAGCAAGAGTCATCGAATCAATCCAAAGCCTCCCATCAAAGGCCAGATTCTTATTATTCTTCGTCCGAAAGTGGATTTCATACTGCTTCCCACTCGTTGAGTGCAAGCTATCAGCCAGGTAATAATCGTAATACGCATTCCCCACGTTCGAGAGCGGACTCATCATACTTTTTCCAAAAACGGTTATTACACTTTCATAGAAATTAAGATTGACATCCATTTCACCCACCAATTGAGCAACGAGCCTTTCACCCACCTCGGGCGAGGAGTAGATATTTTTAGAAAGCTGTTTCTTTTCGGATTTGACAATTTGATATTGACTCTCAGCCATGTATAATGGAAGTACAAGTAAAGAATCGGAATGCGAAAGATTACCCGTCCGAAGTTGATCGTAAATGTGCTTACCCACTGATCGTTGCCCAACCTTATTCAACAATACGAGGTTTTGCTCTGTACTTTGAGTACTATAATTATTTTGACGGCTAAGATCGTTCACTGACCTCAACAAACGCACCCTTTTCATCAAGTCAATGGCCGGATTGGTTCCGGGTAATATCAGCACATCTTGCAGCAAAGTATTATCTTCTTCCAGCACCACTTCCATGCCAACACTTTGACCGGGTTTAATCCTTCTCTCCTGTTTTTTATAGCCTACCGAGCTAAACACCAGCGTAGTTTCAATTCCCTGATTGCGCAAAAGAAAATAGCCCTCCTCGTTACATCTAACACCTTTTTGAGTATATTTAAAAAATACATTTGCAAACGGAACCGGGCTTTTATCGGTAGCACTCAACACCTGCCCCACTACTACAGTTTCTTGCGCCATCGCCCACGAAACTGTAATAAACAGCACTCCAATCAGCAAAATACATTTTTGAGTAAGCCCTTTTTTCAATGTTTCAAATATTATATATGTAGTAATCGAATGCTTATTTATCATGTTCATCTGTCTTACTCAGCCTGTTCATTGGGTGGCATTCTAAAATTGTTTTTCGCAAGAAATGAACATCAATATGCGTATAAAGCTCTGTAGTAGTGATAGATTCATGACCCAACAATTGCTGAATAGCACGTAAATTAGCTCCATTTTCGAGTAAATGTGTGGCAAACGAATGCCTGAACGTATGCGGACTAACATTTTTACGAATTCCCGCCAGAGCTGTCAAATTTTTCACAATAGTGAAAATCATGGCGCGCGTCAATGTTGCACCCCGCCTGTTCAGAAACAAAATATCTTCGTGACCTTTTTGAATCTGCAAAGCGTTTCTATCTATTTTCCACAACCCGATTTGCGTAATCGACTGTGGAGAAAGGGGCACCAGGCGCTGCTTACTTCCCTTTCCTTCAACCAACATATATCCCTCGTCGATGTACAGCTTTGACATTTGCAGCCCTATCAATTCCGACACGCGCAGTCCCGAACCATAAAGCACTTCGATAATGGCTTTGTTGCGCTGTCCTTCCGCTTTAGATAAATCAATGGCTTGCACTATGCTGTCAATTTCAGCCACCGAAAGCACTTCCGGCAGTCGTAATCCAATCTTTGGACTCTCAAGTAACTCTGTCGGGTCATTATCGCGTACATTCCGGTAAATCAGAAAATGGTAAAACGACTTTACACTCGACAAAATGCGCGCTTGCGACCGCGGGTGAATTCCCAAGCTACTGATTTCGATGATAAAATCGCGCAAATGAACTGTCTCAGCTTCTTCCAACAAAATATGTGCATCCATCAGATAAGCCGATAATTTCAGCAAATCACTTTCATAAGCCTCTATCGTATTATTAGACAAGGCTTTTTCCAGTTTCAGATACAAGTGATATTCGTCGAGAATCGGGAGCATTTCTTCAGTTATCAGTACATAATTATCATCTATTTATCATATGAATAAATATACAATAAATGAACTCGCAAAGATACAAAAAAATACAGAGTGAAAGTGATGCATCAAAGCGCTAATACTAAAGTGTGTGAAAAAATACACAATTCATCAACAATAAAAATTCAAATACACTTTCCAACTAAAATAAATGATAAATTAGCAGTCTTTTTTGCTATTTCGTCACAAAACTGCAATAAACTGCAATCTCTACATTGCAATTTTACAAATAAACAGTATCTTTGTATCGATTTTCAGTTTAAGAAATTTCTCCTCTCGCATTAGACTTCAACACTATATATCTTTACAAAGATGGAATTATTAGAAAAAATTATGGCACGCGCCAAGGCAAATTTGCAACGCATTGTTTTGCCCGAAGGAACTGAAATTCGCACGCTAAAAGCTGCCGATATTATTTTACAAGAAAAAGCTGCCAAGCTTATCTTAATTGGAAATGAATCAGAAATCAACAAACTGGCCGCATACAACAACCTAACTCACATTGCAGAAGCTACAATCGTAGATCCTGAAACAAATTCTAAAATGAGTGAATATGCCAATTTACTTTTCGAACTTCGTAAAAGCAAGGGCATGACTATCGAGCAAGCCACTCAATTATCGAAAGATCCTTTGTACTTAGGCTGCCTGATGATTAAAAACGGTGACGCCGATGGCGAATTAGCCGGAGCTCAAAACACCACCGGAAACGTACTTCGTCCGGCTTTCCAAATCGTAAAAACATTGCCCGGAATAAATGTTGTCTCAGGTGCTATTCTAATGTTTACTCCAACTCCTCAATACGGCGAAAATGGCTTGTTAATTTTTGCCGACTGTGCTGTAAACCCAAATCCTACTGCTGCCGAATTAGCACAAATTGCTATTTGCACAGCCGATACTGCTCGTAATCTTTGTGGATATGAACCTCGCGTGGCTATGTTGAGCTTCTCAACAAAAGGAAGTGCTAAACACGAATTGGTAGACAAAGTGGTAGAAGCAACCCGTTTGGCGAAAGAACAAGCACCCGAATTGCAAATCGAAGGGGAATTGCAAGCGGATGCAGCACTGGTTGCCGCCATCGGACAAAGCAAAGCACCGGGAAGCAAAATTGCCGGACATGCTAACGTATTGGTTTTCCCTGATTTACAAGCCGGAAATATCGGTTACAAAATGGTCGAGCGCTTTTCGGGAGCTCAAGCCGTTGGACCTATTTTGCAAGGAATGGCTGCACCTATCAACGACCTCTCACGCGGCTGCTCGGTAGATGATATTGTACGAATGATTACCATTACGGCCAATCAGGCAATGAAAAACTAATTCGCTTTTCACAAAGCATAATTCATAATCGAAGAATGCACCGTGAGTAAGGTATTATGAGTTAAAAATATTATGCATTAAAATATATATTATGTCAGAACCAATTATCGAAGCAATTGAACGCTACGGATTAAGCAAGCGCAACCGTAAGCGAACGCTATTTTCGCGAATAGGCGTAGTGGGCTGCGGCAAAGAAGGTAGTGTTATTGCAACTACCGCTGCTCTCAATGGAATGGAAGTAGTTTTCCTGGAACTAAGCGACGAGGCAATTGCAAATGCATATGCCAGAATCGGAGACAAACTTGACAAGAAAATTGGGAACTGGGGTTTAACTGAAAACGAGAAAAAAGCAATTTTATCTCGTATCAGCGGCACAACACAATACGAAGACTTTAGCGGTTGTGACTTTGTAATTGAAGCAATTCGTTATGATGATAATACCGGGGAAAGACGTATTTTGCAACGCAAAGAGGTGTTCAAACAATTGGAAAGAGTGCTTTCAGTAAATGCCATCATCGCCTCGAATGTATCTACTGTAATTGTAACCGATTTGGCTGCCGAACTGGAACACACCGAACGTTGTATCGGGCTGCATTTCCTGTCAAATATCCCCGACTCAAATATTATCGAAATTGTTCCCGGATTAAATACATCGGTTGAAACCTACAACAAAGTTTGCCAGTTTGCCAAACTAATCAACCACGAGTATGTACAGGTAATGGAATCGGCCGGATTAATCAGCATTCGCTTGTTCCTTATTTTGTTGAATGAAGCCTGTGGTATTCTGATGGAAGGTATTTCTACCGTCGAAGATATCGACCGTGTTCTTACTGTAGGTTTTGGTCACCGCCAGGGTGTTTTCCGTACTGCAGATCAAATGGGCATTGAGAAAATCGTAAAATTACTTGATAATCTGTGGGATGAATACGGAAGCATAAAATATAAACCATCGCCTGTATTGCTACGTCTTTCACGAGCAAAACATTATGGTGTAAGTCGCGGCATAGGTTTTTATACTTATGACCAAGCAGGAAACATCATCAAATAAAAGGAGGAAAAAGGTATGAAGGTATTAGTTTTAAATTGTGGTAGTTCGTCGATAAAATATAAATTGCTCGATATGGAGAGCAATGTTGAACTTGGATCGGGAGCAGTTGAAAAGATTGGAATGAAAGGATCCTTCCTTAAACACACCCGCCAGGATGGATTAAAGGTGATGTTGAAAGGTGAAATTCTGGAACATCAGGTAGGTATTGAATATATTTTAGGAATTCTTACAAGCGAAAAACATGGTTGTATTAAGTCATTAGAAGAAATAAACGGCGTAGGTCACCGCGTTGTACATGGTGGTGAAAAGTTTAATTCCAGCGTACTGATTACCGAAGAGGTGATTCAGAAGTTGATTGAATGTATAGACATTGCGCCACTTCATAATCCACCAAATCTAGCAGGTATTCGTGCTATTTCCGAACTACTTCCATCTGTCCCTCAAGTTGGCGTTTTCGACACGGCTTTTCACCAAACTATGCCAGATTATGCTTACATGTATGGCATTCCGTATTCGCTTTACACCAAATATGGCATTCGCCGATATGGTTTCCACGGAACAAGTCACCGGTACGTATCAAAGGCTGCTGCAGAGTTTCTTGGACTCGATTACAATAATTCAAAGATCATTACTGCTCACATTGGTAACGGTGTATCAGTAACAGCTATAGAAAACGGCAAATCTATCGATACTTCAATGGGATTCACGCCAATTGAAGGTTTAATGATGGGAACACGTTCCGGCGATGTGGATTTAGGAGTAGTTACCTTCCTGATGGAAAAAGAAATGATTGGTGCGTCAGGCGTTTCCACATTATTCAACAAACACAGCGGAATGCTTGGAATTTCGGGCATCACTTCCGATATGCGTGACATTGATATAGCAATAAAAGAAGGCAACGATCGGGCACGTCTGGCTCGCGAAATGTACGTCTATCGTCTTCGTAAATACATTGGTGCATTTGCAGCTGCCATGGGCGGTGTCGATGCCATTGTATTCACGGGTGGGATTGGCGAAAATCACGTATTTACTCGTCGCTACATCTGCGAAGGTCTTGGCTTTATGGGCGTAAAAATTGATTACGACGTAAATGCAGTTTCTCAAGGAATAGCAGTGAAACTCAGTACTGAAGATTCGGCAGTAAAAGTTGCCGTAATTCCGACTGATGAGGAATTTATGATTGCTTCAGATACACTTGAAATACTGAAAAATAGAAATTAATTTTTATACATAATAATCTAAAGACATCTGATTCCCAATAGTTTCAGATGTCTTTTTTGCATTAAACCACGCATTAGAATTTTGCTTTATAAATTCTAAACCCAAACAATAAAACCATTCTGCTATCATATTGATATCAATTATAATCTAAGAATCACAACACATGAAAATACTTGTTTTGAACTGTGGAAGTTCATCCATTAAGTACAAACTGCTCGATATGTCCAACAACGAAGAGTTAAGCTCAGGAGCAGTGGAAAAAATCGGGATGAAAGGTTCGTTTCTGAAACATATGCGCCGCGATGGTCAGAAAGTCCTGCTGAAAGGTGAGATACTCGAACATCAACTCGGAATTGAATATATTCTCGGCATCTTATCCAGCGAAAAACACGGAGCAATCAGTTCATTTGAGGAAATAGACGGCGTGGGACATCGTGTTGTACATGGAGGAGAAAAATTCAACTCAAGCATGCTCATTACCGACGAAGTGATTCAAAAAATAACTGAGTGTATTGACATTGCCCCTCTTCACAATCCACCAAATTTAGCCGGTATTAAAGCTATCGCTGAACTTTTACCTGCAGTACCCCAGGTAGCCGTTTTCGACACTGCTTATCATCAAACGATCCCTGATTATGCCTACATGTATGGTATTCCATATTCACTTTACGCAAAATATGGCATCCGCCGTTACGGATTTCATGGCACGAGCCACCGATACGTTTCGCGCCGCGCTGCCGATTTTCTAGGACTTGACTATCAAAACTCGCGCATAATCACAGCTCATCTAGGCAATGGAGGATCAATTTGCGCTATAAAAAATGGTGAGTCTGTGGATATTTCTATGGGATTTACACCTATTGAAGGACTAATGATGGGAACGCGCTCCGGCGACGTCGACCTGGGCGTAGTGACATTTTTAATGGAAAAGGAAACCATTGGTTCATCGTCAGTCTCCACCTTATTCAACAAACACAGCGGCATACTGGGTGTATCAGGCGTTTCGTCGGACATGCGCGATATATTAAATGCAAAAAACGAAGGAAACGATCGTGCCCGACTGGCCTGGGAAATGTACCAATATAAAGTATTGAAGTATATTTCGTCTTATGTTGGCGTTCTAAATGGCGTAGATGCCATTGTGTTTACCGGCGGTGTTGGAGAAAATAGAACTGAAATTCGGGAATATGTGTGTAAACAACTGGATTATCTTGGCTTAAAAGTTGATTATGATCTCAACAGAGATGCCCGGGCAAGCGAAGTTTTGCTAAGTACTCCAGACTCAAAAGTAAAAGTGTGCGTTATTCCAACCGACGAAGAATTTATGATTGCATCAGACACAATTGAGATACTGCAGCACCACAATTAATTCTTTTAAAACGATAATGAAAGGTCTCTGAAACGATATGGTTTCAAGGACCTTTTTTTTTGTGACGCAAGATAAATTTTGGTCAGTTTCACAAAAGAGTAAAAATATTCAAATCAAACATCTATATTTGTAAACGTAAATCTATTCTGCTATCACTAAAAAATCTAATATACAAGAATCACAACGCATGAAAATACTTGTTTTAAACTGCGGCAGTTCGTCAATAAAATACAAATTGCTGGATATGAATACCAACGAGGAGCTCGGAACAGGAGCTGTTGAAAAAATCGGTATGAAAGGCTCGTTTCTGAAACACACACGCCGTGATGGTCAGAAAGTTCTGCTTAAAGGCGAGATATTGGAACATCAACTCGGAATTGAATATATTCTGGGCATCTTATCTAGCGCTAAACATGGAGCCATTAGCTCATTCGACGAAATTAACGGTGTGGGACACCGCATCGTTCATGGTGGTGAAAAATTCAACTCCAGCATGTTGATTACAGATGAGGTTATTCAAAAAATTACAGAATGTATTGACATCGCACCACTGCATAACCCACCTAACCTAGCTGGCATAAAAGCCATTACAGAACTTTTACCATCTGTTCCACAGGTAGCAGTATTTGATACCGCTTTTCACCAAACAATGCCCGATCACGCTTACATGTACGGGATTCCTTATTCTTTGTACAAAAAATATGGTATTCGCCGCTATGGTTTTCATGGAACGAGCCATCGATATGTATCACGTCGCGCTGCCGATTTTCTGGGACTCGACTACAACAAGTCGCGCATCATAGTTGCGCATTTAGGCAACGGAGCATCGATTTGTGCTATCAAGAATGGCAAATCTATAGACACTTCCATGGGATTCACCCCAATTGAAGGATTGATGATGGGAACACGTTCGGGTGATGTGGATCTGGGTGTGGTTACTTTCCTAATGGAAAAGGAAATGATCGGTTCGTCCTCTGTTTCCACTCTATTCAACAAACATAGTGGGGTATTAGGCATTTCCGGGATATCATCAGACATGCGAGATGTAGAAAAAGCGAAAGACGAAGGAAACGAACGCGCCCGTCTAGCATGGGATATGTACGAATATAAAGTAATGAAATACATTTCGTCCTATGTGGGTGTTCTAAATGGAGTGGATGCCATTGTATTTACCGGAGGAATTGGCGAGAATCAGTCAGAAACACGCGAGTTTGTTTGTAAGCACTTGACATATCTTGGCGCAAAAATGGACTTCGAATTAAACAAAGCCACTCGTAGTAAAGAAATGTTACTGAGCACACCAGAATCGACCGTGAACATTTGTGTAATTCCTACAGATGAAGAATTTATGATTGCTGCCGACACACAAGAAATTGTTCAATATCTATAGTCTACAAAATCCCATAAAAAATGCTCAACACGGTTTTAGTATTGAGCATTTTTTTATCTTTACAAATGACCAAAACTCCTATTCCGATAATCTCTCTTTGGTTTGAATATATCTAACCGGATAATAGGCAGCCAAAAATCCCATAACAAGCACAGTTACAAATACGAGTATCATGTCCATAAAATTAGTTACCACAGGATACGCATCCACCACATAACCACTTCCCAGTTTCAAGAAACCGAAGTGTTCCTGAAGCAAGCACAACATTCCGCCCAGACCAATACCAACCAGAGCACCTACAGCAGAAATCATCCAGCCTTCGAACAAAAAAATCCGTTTAATCAGTTGGTTATTTGCACCCAGATTACGAAGTGTTTCAATATCAGCTTTCTTATCAATGATAAGCATAGAAAGCGAACCTATAATATTAAAACTAGCTATCAATAAAATAAAACACAATATGAGATAAGTTATCCATTTCTCGATGAGCATTATTTTGAAAAAACTCTCTTGTTGTTCGTATCTGTTTTTGACTTGATACTTTTCGCCAAGTATGTTTTTAATCTGGCTTTGTACGGCTTCTTTATCAGCACCGTTAGCCAGTTTTAGCTCTATTGCCGTAACTTTTGTTTTCTCGTATTCAAACAAGTCGCGCGCCAAATCTATTGATACCAACACATAATGGTCGTCGTACTGCAATTGCTGTACGGCAAAAATTCCTGACACAAAGGTTGATACCTGATTGAAACTATTCTCGGGACGAAGCAGATTTATTTTAGAGCTTCTACGGGGTGCATAGATGAGTAACGGATCGATAAATTGCGCTCCTAAGCCCAAAATACCGGCTACCCCTACGCCGGGAACGGCCCGCTGAAAAGCACCATCGTAGAGCATAAATTTACCATCGTACATTATACTGTCAATGCGGGTCATTTTCTGAAAATCAGGGCTAACACCTTTCACTGTGGCCGGCATTTGCTTGTCTTTAAACCGTAACAATGCATTTTCCTCAATCACTTCAGTAAAATAAGCCACTGATTTCAGTTTTCGTACCTGACCCAATTCGGTCGAGTTCACATCAAAGGTTTTTCCTTGAGACAAAGTGATTTTCAAGTCGGGATCAAAAGCCGAGAACATATCACTGATAAGCGATTCGAAGCCATTAAACACCGATAACACGCACACCAACGCCATGGTGCCAATTGCCACACCCGATGCCGAAATACCAGAAATGATATTTATAGCATTGTGCGACTTTTTGGAAAACAAGTACCTACTGGCAATCCTAAACGAGAAGGACAGTCCGCTAAACGGGTGTTGAGATGGTGAATTGTGTATAGACATCTAAAATTTAATTCGGGTCTAGTCCAGTTCGATTACTTCGCCTTCTTTCAATGGTGATGGCGGATCGCTTTTCAATAAATTATCAATATTTTCGAGATAATCCAATGAATCGTCCACATGGAAAAATAAAGCCGGAACAATTCGCAATTGATGACGAACCCGTTTGCCTAAATCGAAACGAATTGCGCGTGTATCTTCCTGAACACGTGCTAATACCCCAGCTGATTTATCACTTGGAAAAATACTCAAATGCGTGTGAGCCACCCCTAAATCGGGACTAATGCGCACTGTTGTCACTGTGATTAACGTTCCCTGCAATTCGCGAGCATACAACAAAAAGATTTCTCCTAACTCTTTCTGCAACATCCTCGATATTTTTTGTTGTCTTGTAGTTTCCATATTTATAGTCTTATTATTTTTTTAAATTGAGAATTGATATTACATCAAATCTTCCATTCAAATCCGTCCTTCGTATCTTTTATCTCAAAGCCCAAAGCAGTTAATTCATTACGAATTTTATCACTGGTTGCCCAGTCTTTATTTTGCTTGGCCTCGAGACGCATATTAAGTAACAAATCTATCGCCTTTTTGTAAGCCTCATTACCTGAACCTGCGTCGTTTTCGGATTTTAAACCTAAAACATCTTCAATGAACGCTTTGAAAACTGCTTTCAACTCTTCCAAATCGGGGGTACTAATCGTTTCCTTACCATCGTGAACCAGATTGATAGCCTTCAGCGCATCAAACAGGTGAGAAATCGCAATTGGCGTATTAAAGTCATCATTCATTGCATCCTCACATTTGGCTCTCAAACCAGCTGTTTCTACAGAAGAAGCAGCCGACGGTGCAAGCTTTTGCAAGCGGGCATAACCGTCCATCAACCGCTCAAAGCCTTTTTCTGACGCTTGAAGTGCTTCGTTAGAAAAATCCAACGTACTACGATAATGCGATTGTGCCATAAAAAACCGAACAGTCATCGGGGAATATCCCCTTTCCAACAAAGGATGTGAACCGGTGAACAACTCATTGGGCAAAAAACCATTACCAGCACTTTTTGACATTCTCACTCCATTTACTGTCAGCATATTGGTATGCATCCAATATTTTACAGGAGTAGTATGATTACAAGCCTGCGACTGTGCAATCTCATTTGTGTGATGGGTAGCCTGTAAATCCATTCCTCCACCGTGAATATCGAATGTTGAACCCAGGTATTTTGTACTCATGGCAGAACATTCAATATGCCAGCCGGGAAAACCCCATCCCCAGGGAGAAGTCCACTGCATAAGTGTTTCGGGCTTAGCTTTTATCCATAAAGCAAAATCTAACCTCCCTTTTTTCTCGTTTTGCCCACCTAACTCACGTGTACCTTCAAGCAAATCTTCTAATTTCCGATTCGTCAGTATTCCGTATGAAAAATCTTTATTGTATTTTTCAACATCAAAGTAAACCGTCCCTTCAATTTCGTAAGCATAACCGCTCTCCAATATTGATTTAACCATTTCAATCTGCTCAGAGATATGCCCTGTAGCAGTTGGTTCGATACTTGGAGGAAGTGTATTGAAAATAGCCAAAATATCATGAAACCCAACAGTGTATTTTTGAACAATTTCCATGGGTTCCAACTGCTCTAGCTTTGCCTTTTTAGCAAACTTATCATCACCCTCATCTCTATCGCCTTCCAGGTGTCCGGCATCAGTTATATTCCTTACATACCGCACTTTATAACCCAAATATAACAAGTAACGATAAATTACATCAAACGAAATAAACGTTCTGCAATTACCTAAATGCACATCACTATAAACGGTAGGTCCGCAAACATACATGCCCACTTTGTCATCGTGAAGTGGAATAAATTGCTCCTTTTTGCGGCTTAATGTGTTGAATAAATATAATTTGTGTTCCATAAACCCTAACCCCTAAAGGGTAAGTTAAATTTGTATCGTTTATAAATCTCAGTCAGAGTTGAGGCAAATTACTTGCTCCTTACCTCTTGCTCCTTACTACTTCTTTTAAGCTATTCCTCTTTGCTTTTTCAGTTCTTCATAGGCCTCGTTCACAGAACGAAACTTCTCAGTCGCCGATTTCTTAACATCATCGCCTAGCTCATTTACTAAATCAGGATGATACTTTTTTGCCATGCGACGGTATGCTTTTTTAATCTCATCGTTGGTTGCAGACGCTTCGATTTCTAGTGACTTATATGCCCAATCGCGGTCAACCGTTTTCATATACGGCGCTTTGATAGATTCAAAATCGAGACGATCGATGCGGAAAATAGTTGAAATGCGTTGAATAGTAGCCAACTCAGAAGCAACTACTTCACCATCGGCATAAGCAATATTGAACAGCAAGTGAAGCAATTCAAGTTTAGACGAATAGTTCATGTGCTGCCCTATTTGAGCCGCCACTTCCGTTTCGTTTATATTTTGATCCAAAAGCCCTTTCAGTATTTGCAGTGCTTCAAGTGCGCCTTGTTCGCCAAAATTAGCCACTAAAAACTTCTTCACTACAGCTAATTCGGATTTGTCAACTCGTCCATCGGCCTTCATAATGCAAGCCATAAGCACCAGCAGACTCATTTTGAAATCGCCTTCGGTAGTACTGCTTGACCCCAAAGTGTGTGATGTATCAACATGTACCGAGCCATCGAACATAGAACCCAGGGCAAAGCCAATTAAGGCGCCAACAGGACCACCAAACGCCCAGCCTAAACCACCACCGATCCATTTTGCAAAATTTCCCATAAAGTCTTTAAATTGAAATGATTTTTGGACGACAAAGATACTAAAATTGTGGCAAAGCGCCAATTGGACAATGACGAATTAGCAACACAAGCGAATGATAAAAAAAAGTGGTTGAAACTCATTTCTGAATTTCAACCACTTCGCCTTGTTGTCTCACCAGGGTTCGAACCTGGACAGGCAGATTCAGAAACTGCAGTGCTACCATTACACCATGAGACAATTATTATTGCAAAATTACAAAAAATATTTATAAAATACAAGCATCAGCACACATAAAAAAAGCGATTGAAACTCATTTCTGAATTTCAATCGCTTTGGTTGGTTGTCTCACCAAGATTCGAACTTGGACAGGCAGAACCAAAAACTGCAGTGCTACCATTACACCATGAGACAATCATTGGGCTTTATTTCTAAAGCGGTGCAAAGATACAATTGTTTTTCTTTTTGGCAAAACAATTTTGAAAATTAATTCCTTAATTATTCGATTAGTACTACTCTGCAGTCAATAAATAATAGTTCTTTTTTCCTTTCTGAACCAATAAATATTTGCTATTGAGGAGCTTTGATCCATCAAGCACTTCGTCCTGATTTTCCAATTTTTCTTTGTTTATACTCACTCCACCCGACTGAACCAGCTTGCGCATCTCCCCTTTTGACGGAAAAACAGCCGCTACATCGGTCAATAAGTCGATTGCCTTAACGCCTTTTTCTAATTCTTCCTTCGAAATTTTGAATTGTGGAACGCCATCGAACACTGCAAGTAGTGTTTCTTCGTCCAATTTCTTCAATGCATCCGATGTTGAATTACCAAATAATATGTTCGAAGCATCCACTGCAGCATGATAATCTTCTTCGGAGTGAACCATAATGGTTACTTCCTGAGCCAATCTTTTTTGAAGCAAACGTAAATGTGGAGCTTGTGTGTGTTCGGCTATCAAAGCATCAATTTCTTCTTTATTAATATCTGTAAAGATTTTAATGTATTTTTCAGCATCAGCATCGCTAACGTTTAGCCAAAACTGGAAAAATTTGTAAGGTGATGTATAACGGCGATCCAACCAAACGTTTCCACTTTCCGTTTTTCCGAATTTGCCACCATCGGCTTTCGTAATTAACGGACAAACCAAAGCAAACGCTTCGCCACCCGTTTTGCGACGAATAAGTTCAGTACCGGTAGTGATATTTCCCCATTGATCGGAACCACCCATTTGCAATTTGCAATTTTTGGCTTGATTCAAATGCAGAAAATCATAACCCTGCAATAATTGATACGAAAACTCGGTAAACGACATCCCTACGTTCGAATCATTGCTCAAGCGTTTTTTCACTGATTCCTTAGCCATCATGTAATTAACAGTAATGTGCTTACCAATGTCTCGAATGAAATCAAGAAAAGAATAATCCTTCATCCAATCGTAATTGTTTACCAATTCGGCTGCATTGGGGGCATCGCTGGTAAAATCGAGGAATTTCTCCAATTGAGCCTTCAAACAATTTTGATTGTGACGCAAAGCAGCTTCATCTAACAAATTACGTTCGGCCGACTTGCCCGAAGGATCGCCAATCATACCTGTTGCACCACCCACCAAAGCGATCGGTTTGTGACCTGCACGTTGAAAATGCTTAAGCATCATCACCCCTACCAAATGCCCGATATGTAGCGAATCGGCTGTTGGGTCGATGCCCACATAAGCCGTAGTCATTTCTTTTTTAAGTTGTTCTTCGGTACCTGGCATCATGGTATGTATCATGCCGCGCCATTGCAATTCTTCGATAAAATTCATCTGAAAATATTTTGATTATACGTTTGTTTTCGGTGTTTTGGATATGAACGCACAAAGATACAACATTTTGAGTTTACGAACAAAACACTTCTCAGGGAACAATTAGATCAGAACAGAAGTCTGATTTACCAATAATTTACCCTGTTTTTTGGTCTACTAACCTTCAATTTTGTTTTTGTAATGTAATATTTAAATCGAAGCGTATTGATAATTTTTTCGTACTTTCGCTGATCAAAGCAAACACTAAAAGCAATTTCAAATGAATATAAAAAAACTACTACCGGCGCTGCTCATCGTGCTTTCTGCTACATCATGCTGCCATAAACAGTGGGCAATCATCCAAAGCAGCTCGGTGAAAATTGCCATCGATAGCACTACAAATCCGTTGGCCGATAAAAGCTACAATGATTATTTGCGGCCATTCAAACAAAAAGTGGATGCACAGATGAACGAAGTGATTGGACAAGCCGCCGAAACCATGAAAGGCCATGCACCTGAAAGTTTGCTTTCTAACTTCAGCGCCGATGTATACCTGCAAGCTGCAACAGATTTTCAGGGCGAGAAAGTAGATATTGCCATCGTAAACATGGGCGGATTACGCACAGTAGTTCCTGCCGGAGATATTCCTATCCGCAAAGTTTTTGAACTTATGCCTTTCGAAAACGAATTAGTATTGCTTTGGCTCAAAGGAGATAAACTGAACGAACTCTTGCAGTATTTTGCCAGTATGGGTGGCGAGGGTGTATCGGGTTTACGCATGGAGATAAAAGAGGGAAAGGCTGTGAACATCACCATCGATGGCAAACCGCTTGACACAACGAAAGTGTACAGCATTGCCACCAACGACTATCTGGCTGGGGGAAATGATAAAATGGTACAGCTAGCTCAGGCAGAAAAACGAGTGAATACCGGCATCAAAGTTCGAACTATGTTGCTCAACTACATTAAAAACGAAACAAAAAAAGGAAATAAAATTCAATCGAAACTGGACGGAAGAATTAAATCAGTTGAAAATTGACAGTTGACTGTTGAAAATTAAAATCAACTCACTAAGGGTTCAACCAAATAAAACACAACGAAAAAAGATGAAAACTAAATATACAATCATCGCCTGCGCACTAATTATTTCAACGTTGGCAACGTTGGCACAACAAAAAATAAAACTGGTGATTTTGCATACCAACGATACGCACAGCCAGATAGAGCCAACTGAGAAGTCAACACTAAACACGTCGGACATGGGCGGTTACGCTCGCAGAATGGGCGTAATAAGCAAGATTAGAGGCGAAGAGAAAAACGTTCTTTTGTTTGATGCGGGTGATTACTCGCAAGGTACACCGTATTTCAACTTCTACAATGGACGCATCGAAGTTGACGCTATGAACCGCATGAAATATGACGCCATAACGATTGGGAACCACGAGTTCGACAATGGTGTGGACACACTGGCAAAAGTACTGCGTGCAGCACAATTTCCGGTACTCAGTTCCAATTATGGATTAGACAAAACTACACTTTCGGAGGTGGTTAAACCCTATCTTATTTTGGAGCGCTTCGGGTTGCGTATTGGGATTCTTACCACCAATGTTGAGCCAAAGGGATTAATCATTGAAAACAACTACAAAGGAATTGAATATAAAGACCCATTTAAAACAGCCAATCAATTATCCGATTTTTTAAAGAAAAAGAAACACTGCGATGTAATTATTTGTCTGTCGCACCTAGGCTTAGAGCCCGACTATCAACTGGCCGAACAATCGCGCAACATAGATGTGATTATAGGTGGACATTCGCACAGCTTAGTAGAAAATATAACACGCAAGAATGCGATAGGGAAAGCGGTAGTGATTGCTCAAATGGGGAAAAGCGGTTTGTATTTAGGAAGGGTAGAGTTGGATCTGGAAAAGAAGTAGATTATTTTCACAATTTGGCAAGGTTTTTGTTGATTATCAGTCCCTTGAAAACCAACTCTGGATAAGCCATTATGAAAAATTTCCTACCCACATTACTTGTTTTATGCACGACGGTCACTTTTGCACAGACAACGACTGAGAACATCAGCAAAGATTCAACATTTATCAGACAAGGTTCTTTAGAGAATTATAAGACTCTTCCAAATCCGTTTCAAGAATCAACTCGTTTCAAAACAAGCACGCTCAGCGGAATGCTGTCACGCGCGGTGCTATCAACAAGTTACGAGCTAAAAACGCCATCCATAAGCCTACCGCCACTTACCTACATTCATTTTCCACATCTAGACCTCAACGATCGGTTCTATAATCAATACTCCATCAACAATCGAAGCTGGATAAACACAAGCATGTCGTCGACCAACTATTATGGTCTGGGGGGAGTTTACATGATTGGTGCAAACATAAATAGAAAGCTTGGAGAGTTTGGTGTTTTAACCGGGGGAGTTTATGCTTCGAAATACAATATCTACAACAACTTTTCAAACAGTACAGGCATTAACGGAAATTTCAAAATCATTCTTACCGAGCGAATCAGCCTAAACACCTTCGGGCAATACTCCACTGGCGGAAACACGACTGGAATAGCACCGTATCTATCTACACTTTACCCAACGTCTTATTATGGCGGGTCAGTTGAATTTAAAGTCACCGACAAGTGGGGAATCGTAACCGGTGCTTCGAGCGAATTTGATGTTTTTTCACGGAAATGGGTCACACGTCCATTTATTATGCCGTTATTTTATAGACATTGAGTGGCTAACATTTTGATTTCACCATCACCACCGACCCCACCAACATGGGAATAACGAAATTGATCAACCAAATGCAGAGTCCCGCCAATGCAATGCTGATCACCTTACCCGAAAAAGCCCCGATAACAAGTACGGCATACGAGCTACGCACAGCAGCTTCGGAAAATGCAAAGGAAGGCGTAAAAGTAACGAATAAATAAGTGGTGGGAATGGCAATGAACGCTTGCCAGGGCGCCAGATGAACACCAAAAAACCGCAACATAAAAAAGAACTGCACACAAAATACCAGATAGCGAACGAGTGAAATCAGAATAATCGCAGCCAACTGTCGAAAGCTATAACCGGATAAACAATCGGTAAATGGAAGGATAATTTGTGCGAACCGATTGCTTTTGAACTGCCTGCTCAGTAGTGGAAGTGCAAAATAAAACAGTCCGAAAAGAACCAAAAACCCAACAACAAGCAAAAGATAGTGCGTGATATTTGCCTCTACTGTTCCCACCATTTGTGTAAAGAACAACAAACAGGCAGGCAAGCCACACAGCGCCATAATCAGGTTTTGCGTCAGACTATTGACCAGGCTCAATGTAACTCCCGATTTTCGGTTATCTTCGCTCAGAAACATCACACGTCCCACCAACTCGCCCACCCTGTTGGGCGTAAAGAAACCGGTAGAAATACCTGCCAACACAGCTTTGATAGACGTAAAAAGCGAGAGAGACTGAACATTAGCAGTTAGTCGCTGCCATTTAACGGCCTCGAGCAACCAATTGACCGGCAAGAGTGCTACAATACCCACCAGCCACCAAAGTCGGGACAATGGAACATTACTACATTGCTCCACAAGATCGGGATACTGGCTGAAAGTAAGAAGTTTGTAAGCCAGGTACAAATAAGCAGCTACAACAATCAACCATTTGGACAGGTTGTAGGTTTTACCCATGCTTGAAGGTGAATTTTTTTTGCGAAAAATAGCTTACTAAAATACAGAAGAAGGTGGCTATTGTTTGAGAAGGTGTCACCCAGAAGTGAAATCCATCAACCAATATTTTTAGCGCTATTGTATTAATTCCCAAATTAATAAATACGATTATAAAATATCGGTACAGCTGCACATGTCCGCGCAACTCCGACTCGGTAAACGTAACGTATTTCTGCAACAAAAAGCCAAAAAAATTGGAAAAGGGGAAAATAATAGCCAACGAAGCAATGTGCGAACTAAGGGTGAATAGACCCAAAGGCAGCATTTTTTGTTGTAAAACAAAATTATAAACAATGAAATAAAGCAATAACGAGAATGCTACATTTGTAGCACCGGTAAAACCATAACGGAAAAACTGAATGGTCATGTGCTTACGAAATGGCGGATAAAAAAAATCGATGATGGATATAATCCAACCGCCGACGGTTTCAAATTTCTTTCTCATTTGTAGTTATAAATCTGATTAATTTACTGTAATACAACCGAAAATGTAGGTTAGTCGAACAATTATAGTTACTTTTGTGCGCTTTTGAAAAAGGGTAGTTTTTTGTTGCAGTGCAAAGATAGTATTATTGCATAGACAATTGACAATTGGCAATTGACAATTTTAGAACTTGTAGACATTTTACATTATTTTCAATTACCAACACTTTTCAATTCAATCGTTTTTCCCCAATAACCAACCGAATTATGCATCAAGTAAAAGCAAAAAAATACCTGGGACAACACTTTCTCAAAGACATGGGAGTCGCTCGTCAAATTGCCGAGAGCTTAACGCTTGATGGTCCTACTACTGTACTTGAAATCGGTCCGGGAATGGGTGTGCTGACCCAATTTTTACTTCAAAATCCACTTATCGACCTCACTGCCGTAGAACTCGACAGCGAATCGGTGGTTTATCTGCACGAGCATTATCCTGATTTGAAAGTGATTGAAGCCGATTTTCTGAAAATGGATTTGAAAAGTGTTTTTTCTGACAAATTCTGCATTATTGGAAATTTCCCCTATAATATTTCAAGCCAAATCTTCTTTAAAATGCTGGACAACAAAGATTCAATTCCTTGTTTGGCCGGCATGATACAAAAAGAAGTGGCCGAACGCATTGCAGCTCCTGCCGGCAGCAAAACCTACGGCATTTTAAGTGTGCTGATGCAAGCGTACTATAAAATAGAATATCTTTTCACTGTGAATGCAACCGTTTTTGATCCGCCGCCAAAGGTTCAATCGGCTGTAATTCGTTTTACACGCAACGAAGTTTCGCAGATTGATTGCAACGAGCAACTTTTCAAAACAGTGGTTAAAACAGCCTTCAACCAACGACGCAAAACATTGCGTAACTCGTTGAAACCAATCGTCGAATCAGGACATCCAATGTATGCCGATCCGCTTTTCGACTTACGACCCGAGCGACTGGATGTGGCAGCATTTATTGATCTCACAAAACGAGTAGAGCTAGCGTTGAAATAATCAACAACTTCTCTTCTGTAAGTATATATTCAGCATTCATAATGCTTTTGTTACATGTTTTTAATCTTCATGATTGAAATCATTCCAAAAAAAAGAGTACCTTTGCGCAAAATTTAAAAATCCCAATCCCAATGGACGACGACCCTGCGATAGAAAAATTAGTAAAAATCACCCTGATTTAAAAGGTCGTCTGTTAGTATCTATCTCTCAGCCACCATTTTGAATCTACAAAAAAAGGAGGTGGCAATGACATCACAAACAACATTTTATGTAAGCCAAATTATTGGCTGCAAAATCTGTGACGTAAACGGAAAACGTTTAGGAAGCGTTATGGATATTATGGTAAATACAGCTCAGCCTGTCGTATCAAACGAAGATACGATCAGACCAGCTATTGTAGGACTTAAGACCAAAATAAACGGCACAGTCCGCTACTTGAATTTTGAATACATCAAAATTGAGAACAAAAACAAGCGTTTTTCTTTCGTCTGCGATAAAACGGAAGATCTCACAAAAACTTCTTTAGAAAACAGTTTACCTCTGGGGAAAAACATCCTCGATCGGCAAATTGTGGACATCAATGGACGTAAATTAGTGCGCGTAAACGACATTAGATTAGTTTCTATTGCCTCGGGCACCTACGCCATCGCGGTAGACATTGGCACCGAAGGCTTGCTACGCAGGCTGGGTGTTGCCAATCTGGTAAATAAGTCACTAAACCTTTTCAATGCTACCTTACCCACTCAATTTATTTTGTGGGACGATGTGGAAGCACTCGACTCTACTAATTTCAACATTAAACTATCGCAATCTTCGAGCAAACTGCAACGACTGCACCCTTCCGATTTAGCTGACATTATTGAAGAAATGGGCGTACACTCACGTACCAAAATTTTTGAATCGATGGATGAAGAACGCGCTGCCGATGTATTGGAAGAAATGGAACCATACGCTCAGGCACAAATTATTGAGAGTTTATCGATCGGTAAAGCTGCCGACCTGCTCGAAAAAATGCCTGCTGATGAGGTAGCCGACTTGCTCGACGAACTTGAAGATGACACCGTGGAATTGCTGTTGAACGAAATGGAGAAAGAGTCATCGGAAGAGGTTCGTGAATTGCTCGAATACGAGGACAAAGAGGTGGGAAGTTTAATGACAACCGATTTTTTATCTTTCCGCGAAGGCATGACAGTAGACCAAACGCTAAACGAATTGCGTGAGCAAAAACCGGAGGCGGATATGATTTATTCTTTATTTATTACCGACGAAGAAGAAAAACTGGTGGCTACCGTTTCGCTGAGAGACCTTGTAATTTCGTTGCCAACGATGACATTGGCAGAAATTATGAACAAACAAATTATCCGGGTATCAGATGAAGACAAAATTGATACGTTGGCAGAAATTATTTCAAAATACGACTTGCTGGCTATTCCGGTGACCGATGCCGAAAACACATTGGTAGGAATGGTAGTAATTGATGATATTGTGGAAGACCTTATGTATAAAGGCAAAACCAAGAAAGGAGGTCGCTCATGGAGATGACAAAAATGAACGAATTTACCAAGAAACGAAAAAATATCTGGCGCAACCTGCTTGTATTTATGGCCGTGCTCGGGCCGGGAATTATTACCGGAAGTGTGGATAATGATGCCGGCGGTATTACAACCTACTCAATTGCCGGTGCTTTGTATGGCTACAATTTACTTTGGACCATGATTCCGGCACTGATTGTGTTAATTGTAGTGCAAGAAATGAATGCCCGTATGGGAATTGTATCGGGCAAAGGGTTGGCCGATTTGATTCGCGAAAATGCAGGAGTGAAAATCACCTTCTTTATCTTTGTTGGTTTATTAATTGCCGATATCGGTAACACTACCACCGAATTTGCCGGGGTAGCAGGTAGTATGCAGGTTTTCGATATCAGTAAATACATAAGTGTACCTATTGCAGCCGCACTGGTTTGGTGGCTGGTTGTAAAAGGAACGTACAAATTCAGCGAACGTGTGTTTCTCATTTTCAGTGCTTTTTTGCTGGTGTATGTAGTTTCGGCCGTTATGGGCAAACCACATTGGCATGACATTGGGCAGGCAATGATTAAACCCGACATTCAATACACAAAAGAGTATTTGGCTATTGTTATCGGAATAATTGGTACCACCATTGCACCATGGATGCAGTTTTACATGCAGTCGGCGGTAATCGAGAAAGGATTGACCATTTCAGATTATAAATACACGCTTTGGGACGTAGTCATTGGAAGTATTATCACCGTGGTGGTGGCATTTTTCATCATTATTGCCTGTGCTTCTACACTTCACGTCAATGGCATTAAAATAGAGGAAGCCAAGGATGCGGCCATGGCGTTAAAACCAATTGCCGGAGATTTAGCGTCAATCGCTTTCGCCTTCGGATTATTTATAGCTTCCATTTTCTCAGCTACCATTCTACCGGTTGCCACAGCCTTTTATGTATGTGAGGCCTTTGGCTGGGAAGCCGGGATAGACAAAAAATGGAAAGAAGCACCCCAATTTTACTGGTTATTCACGATTATCATTATTCTTGGTGCTGCCATTATTCTAATACCAAGTGCGCCGTTGATTACAATTACACTTTGGTCGCAAGTAGCTAATGGACTATTGCTTCCTGTAGTATTGCTTTGCATGATGTTAATTGTCAATAATAAAGAGGTGATGGGCAGCTATGTAAATAAACCATGGCAAAATGTAATCGGTTGGAGTACCATTACTATTTTAATTGGACTTACAATCACGTTATTTGCTTCTCCATTTTTTTAAATAATGTTGTAGGAATATACATAAAGACCCGGTTGAATGATTTCAATCGGGTCTTTATGTATGTAATAAATCTCTACTATTTCCTGAATAGCTCCCTATCCACCTGAGAAAAATCGGTAATTATTTCGTGCGAAAAGCGACTGTAATTTTCACCGTAAGAGTTTACAATATATATTTTTCCAGCTTCGGCGGCTTCAGCAGAGAGAATTCCCGCAACCGAGTCTTCAAACACAACCGTTTCCTGTGGCTTAAGGTTTAATTTCCGTGCCGCTACCTGAAACACATCGGGATGAGGTTTACCACGAAAGGTCCCATCGTTATAAGCCAACTTCTCGATATCAAACCATCTTCCCAAATGCATGTGTTCAAAATAGAAATCGACATTTTCGATACCTGAAGAAGTGGCTATAGTCATTGGGATTCCTTCAGTTTTCAGGAAATTGAAAAAATCTTCAGCTCCAGGGGCAAATGGCATATCATTGACACAAAGCTGACGGTAAATAAGCTCCTTCTCCTGCGCCATTTTGTCCACCTCGGCATCTGTAAGCCCAGCCCCAAGAATGCTCCGCATAATGTCAGGATTGCCCTTGCCGTGTATCTTTACACGCTTCTCCTCATCAGTGAGCCGAACGCCGTATTTTTCCAAAAAAATATCGAAGGCCTGATCGTGAAAGGCGGTATCCCAAAAAAGAGTTCCGTTGAAATCGAAAATAACAGCTTTGTATGTCATGTTCTGTATTATTTAAATGCAATAGACTAACCAGCACAAAAATAATACAATCCTACAGGCTATTATGCCAATAGACTTTAAATTGACACAGAAAGAGTAGAAATGCGGGAAAGAAAAAAGAGGAGCGAAAAGGGAAATTTTCGCATTTCGTTCGCCACAACTTCGAAATATGTAGGTTTACATTTCCAAAAAAAAAGACTCATAGCTAAAAGCCACAAGTCTTTGGTTTGTAAAAATGCGTATGTGAATTATTTTTTAGAAACAATCGTCAACTTTCGAAATTCCAAAGGGGTTCCTTCGTTTTGAAAACCTATAAATCCTTTTTTCACGGTAAGTCCGGTAAGACTATTTTGAAGGATGCTATTCACAAACACTTTTATTGTCTTTTTATTGCATATTATCCGCATACGATTCCATTCTCCCAACGGTTTTTCATTCGAAGGAAGCGATTTTTTGACGGTAAACTTTACCGAGTCTGTACATTCTTTTGCCCACAAACCATTCATGCAAATGATATCCCCTGCCGCATCGGCTTTTTGTTGCACCTGATAACATACCGGCCAAATACTATCCTTTTGCTGAATATGAACTAATACTCCGCTGTTTCCAAGCTTCTTAGTCCAACGCCATTCGAGGTTCAGTTCGTAGTTGGTATATGTTTTTTTTGTACGTAAATAACCGGTTGAAACACCTGTTATTTGCAACAATCCATCGTTCATAACAAAAACCCGTGATGGAGAAACTGTTTTGTCATTAATTATATATTCCCATTTTGACACATTGGCTTGAGTAAATAATGACGAATTTTTTGTAGATTTTTGTGCAATACACACACTTAAGAGAATGAATAAAAATACTGATAATATTGCAACTAACTTAGATTTCATTATATAAATATTGATTATTGAATTTCAATGGTTCGCTCGTCAACCTGCAACAAATTGTCCATCGATACTTCTTTGGTTTGAATACTATAAATTACCCAACCTGTACTCGCCTGAATGCGCGAAGCAGTATCAATATTATTCACCGCCACAGGAAAGTCGATACGCTTGGTTGTGAAACGTGCACCCATATTTTGAGCCACTTTCTTTACATATCCGTAAGCAGCATCGGTAAGCTGTTTATTGTTAATAACCTGAGAGGTTCGAAGAATAACATTGTCTTCGTTAAAATTTATTTCATCCAAATAAACATTAATCTCGGCATCAAACGGTTCTCCTCCATAAACATTAGGTCGTTTTATGGAGTTTGGATATTCCTCGTTTAGTTTATATTTTGCACCATGAAAAGTATAGTATTGCTGAATTTCCTGAATAGCCGAATTCTCAATGGCTTCTTTCGAAGAATATGTATTTTGAAGTTGTTCAATAACCATATCCAGATTTGGAACATCCTTACACTCGGATCTTATAATATTAATTCCCTTCTCTATATGATCATGTATAACCTCCCAATTAACCACTTCCTGAAATACACCCATTTCGGAGGTTTTTATGATAATCGGCATGTTATTGACAACAGAAAGTAACTTTTCCATTATTGGATCCCAGGTTTGCTTCATCTTGACATTGCGAAACAACCACTTAACTGTATAACTATTTGAAGTTGAGTCGAGCACTTCAATATCCACATCATAGGTGAAAAGTTGACGTTTAATGGTGTCAGTCGCATTTTTTACTTGATAACTCTCTTCGGTAATGGTATACTTCTGTTTATCACGTTTATTCCAGTAACTAACTACCTGGACAGACGAATCCGATTTATTTATTTGAGCAAAGACCGGTGCAAGAAGCAAAGAAAGCGCAAAAAGGACAATTAATCTCTTCATTTTAGCTGTAAATTGACGATTTTAAATCGATGTCAAAATTATCTATAAAGTTTTAGATACTAACACAAAACAACAAAAATAGTGATATAAATAGTAATATTAGCTGTTTTACAGGCAAACCAAAAATATACAAAAGAGAACAAATAGAGGTAAGAGAAACATAAACTGACTGATTAGAACCCAAATAATCAGCCTAGTATAAAATAGAAATGGAGATTGTGATCGTAGATCATCATGGCTTAACCGGCGCAATTGGTCCAGATCCAAACTAAGCAGTTTATCTTTCTCCAAATCCAGATTGGCTATTCCACGCTGTGAGCTTCCTGCCCGAAATCCCCTAAGTACAGATTTGGGATGCCTCCAAAGTCCCCAACCCATTGTCCAAAGAGGGAAAATTATGACCGGCAGATTTTTCCAGAAGCCAGTAGAAATTTCCCACGAGGCTATATACATCTCACCACTCCAAGTGGTATCTTGTTCGTTTAAGATATGCTCTAAATCATGTACATACAGCATCTTTTTTCGCCAAGAGAAGTTGGGCAAAGTCAGCGTAAAATGAGGAAATGGAACTTCAAAAGTCTTGTCATTCACGCCTCCATTGGCGGGTATGTTGTATTTTTTATAAAATTCATCTAAATGTTCGCTTAAAGTCATGCCCGAGAGATTAGTTATAACAGAGAAGCAGCTGGTTGGTCGAGATAGAAGTCTGTCGATTTTGCATTTTTTGCAACATAAAATGTCGGATAACTCTCGCCTTTAGGTTCACATTTAATTATTTGTCGTAACATGGAAGCTTTTGCAGCACCGGTGATAAGGAAAACGACTTGTTTTGCTTCGAGGATAGTTTTCCCGGTAAGTGTAATACGCTCTTGATTGCTAACCGGGTGAACACCCACTGCAACTGCCTGATCCGACTGTAACAGGCTCATGTTATCTGGGAAAATGGAAGCCGTATGACCATCATCGCCCATCCCCAACAGCACTAAATCGAATTGCGGAAATCCATCTTGCAGGGGCAATTCCTTTTCTAGCATTTTTTGATAGCGCACAGCTTCTTTGGTTGGATTATCTTCGCCCTGCATCCGAAAGATATTAGAATCATGAATCGGAACATGAACCAACAAACTATTGTAAGTCATCCCAAAATTACTTTCGGGATGGGTTGGGGGCACACAGCGTTCGTCCACCCAAAACAAGCGGACAAAATGCCACGGGATGGTGCTGGCATACTCATTGGCTAGTATTGTGAACAGCAACTTTGGAGTACTGCCACCCGACAAGGCAATATTAAACGGTAGCGATTGCTTTGTTTTCTCCTTTGCTTTGGCAAGAATTAATTCGGCCACTGCACGTGCTGTTTCTTCCGGAGTTTCGTAAATATGGTTCATTTGATATTTTTTTTATAAACAACCAATACTCTAAAAAACAAACGCTGGAAATTTCGTATTCACAGCATTTGTTTATGGATTTTATTTAATCAGTAAACCGCCATTTACACCGTAATACTGTGGATAATGTCCATCCCAGGTGTCGATGCGTTTCATTTCTACAATTTGAGGCGTAAGCGATTGCGAGACTTTTTGGTTATAATATGCTTCTGCATCAGCTTTAATTTTCAACGCATCAGCCTCACCCTTTGCCTTCGCAGTTCTGATATTTGCTTCGGCAACTGCTTTAGCAACTTCGTTTTCAGCTCGTTGAGCCTCCTGAGTCATCTTCACTTTACTGTCCAACGCATCTTTTACAGATGCTGGAATGCGAACTGACCCAATTAAACTTATTTTATCAATAATAATGCCCGTTGGAGCCAAGGTTGATTGAACTACCCTTTGAACAGAGTCAATTAATAAGCCTTTTCCAGCACCATAAACCGATTCAACAGGCATGCTTCCGGCTATTTTATTCAAAGCATCTCTAATTGTATTCCGAACCACAACAGCACGAATTTCTTCTTCTCCTTTTCTATAGGTTTGAAACATTTTCACAATTTTCTCTCTATCATAATGCATTGCAATTCCTAAATCAACACCACACTCCATACCTTCACGCGTTTGAAAAGTAAACTCCTCGTTGCTCGACGAACCTTCAGTCACATCTCTGGTAAAACTGTAATTTACCTGATAAGTAGGAAATAAATGTAATTCTTCGTTCCAGCCAATCCAATAGCGACCCACACCAAGCACTTCGGTATCAACGCCTTTTGAGCCACCAAGCTTATTGACCTTAACCCCCACACTTCCAACAGGAACTGAGTTACAAGAATTGAAACCAACCACAATGAAAATAATTAGAAAAAAGGCTACTGAGCCCCCAATTTTAAGAAGTTTTGAATTCATTTTTCAACGTTTTTTTGATTATAAAAGTTTTTAAATTTCTCTACATTAACAAAGGTTATTAATTTGTAAACCAAAATGATAATAAGCAATACACCTGCTGCGACAGTCCAATTAGATTTTTCACTAAATAAATATGGCAATACAAATCCGATACTTCCACCATAGATTAAAATCCAAAAAACAATAATACTGTACTTTTTCATTTTTGCAATTATTTTTAGATTAAGAAAACTTCTATAGAAAATCAAAAAAACGTGAAACTTCTTCGCAATAATTTCAATCTGTTTTAAATTTTTTAAACGGCACTCTCCACTTCAATTGTTTATCGCCAAATAGCGCATTCGATTCATTTGGTCCCCAGGTATTGCATTCGTAGAAATACAAAGGGATTTTAGGGTTATTTTTCCAGGCTTGTAGTATCGGATCTACAAATTTCCAACTAGCCTTCACAGCATCTGCACGCGCATAGAGCGTAGAATCTCCTATCATACAATCCAATAGCAATCGTTCATAAGCTTCCGAAATTTTATTTTCTGCTAAATCGGAATAATGAAAAGCCATGTTTACGTTTTGCACTTTGTAACCTGCTCCTGGAATTTTCATTCCAAAATCCACCGCCACGCCGGCATCAGGATGAATGCGCAGAATAATCATATTAGTAGATTGTGCCACGCAACGTTGTTTGAACAACTGATGAGGAGCCGGTTTGAGGTGAATAATCACCTCGGTAACGCGTTCCGGCAGTTGTTTTCCGGTGCGGATATAAAACGGAACGTCGCCCCAACGCCAGTTGTCCACAAAAAGTTTCATTGCTACAAAGGTTTCAGTCTTTGAGCTTGAAACCACATTCATTTCTTGCCGATACCCTTTCTGTAATTCGCCATCCACATCGGTAGCAATATACTGACCACGAACCACATAATCCTGAATTTCAGACGTTTTTATTGGTCGAAGAGCTTGTAGCACTTTTACCGTTTCGTTACGAATAGACTCCGAGTCGAAAATGGAAGGTGGTTCCATGGCAATTACCGCGAGCACTTGCATCAAGTGGTTTTGAATCATATCACGCATGGCACCCGAAGTATCGTAATATCCACCACGACTACCTACACCGATTTTTTCGGCAGCGGTTATTTCTATTCTATCCACATATTTACGGTTCCAGATGGGTTCGAAAAAACCATTCGAAAAACGGGTTACCATAATATTCTGAACCGTTTCTTTGCCTAAATAATGGTCAATACGATAAATCTGATCTTCGTTGAAACCGCTCCGTAGCTTTTTATCCAAATCAATAGCAGTATCATAACTGTATCCAAAAGGTTTTTCAACAATTATTCGCTTCCAACCATCATCTTCGGTGTTCAAACCATATTTTACCAAATGAGCAGCCACCACTTCGTACAAAAATGGAGGTATGGAGAAATAATAAATGATATTTTTAGGAATATCCAGCGTTGCCGATAGCGTATCAATGTATTCTTTCAACGCTCCAAAATCTTCCTCGGTTTGGTTATGTACTTTTTTGTAATACAATCGCTGAAGAAACAACTCTAATTTCTCCGGAAAAATGGTCACATCCGCTTTGGCAAACTGAAGCAAAGCCTCTTTTACTTCATCTCTATTTGACTTTTCATCCTTTTCCTGACTACCTGCACCAATTAATATAAAATTATCCGGTAATAAATCATCGAGGTATAATTGAAAAATTGCTGGCAACAACTTACGTTTCGACAAATCGCCATTGGAACCGAAAATAACCAATATTTGGTTTTCAACAGTATTTTTTTTTGGTGCTTTCTTCGGTGCTTTGTTTATTATTTCTTCCATTTTTTTGTTTTTGATGAACTCTAGACTTGAAGAACAATTCAACCTTAAAATCGTTCAGTTTTAAAATTAGAAAAAAGGATTATTCTTACAACCATTTCTTTCGTCTGAAGTACCAGAGCATAAAGAATGTTGCGATAATCATTACTCCCCACATTATAAAATAGCCATGAGCCCAGTGAAGTTCAGGCAAGTTCTCAAAATTAGTACCATACACCCCCACAATAAAAGTAAGTGGAATGAATATTACCGAAAAAACGGTTAGTACCCGCATTATTTCGTTCAGCTTGGTACTCATCGTTGAATGATAAATATTCAACTGATCGTATAAAATTTCACGGTAACTATCCGATAGCTCGGCGGCCTCGTTAATATTATCCTGCAATTCTTTAAAATGAATTCGGTTATCATCATGGATAAATTCCGATTCCATTTTTGCCAAATTGAGAATCATTTCTCTGGCGGGTTTTATATGCTTGCGCAAAAAATTCAATTCGCGTTTAAAAGAGTTGATATCATCCAACAACTCTTTTTTAGGGTCATTGGTAATGTCTTCTTCAAGTGCTTCTATCTTATCGCCCAGCTGACCTATTACGTAAATATAATTATCGACCACCACATCCAGCAGCGCAAAGGCCAGATAGTCCGACCCAGCGGTGCGTATCTTATTCTTATGCTTTCTAATCCGTTCACGTATGGGGTCAAACATATGCACTGATAGTTCCTGAAATGAAATCAGCGTGTTCTCAGTAATTATCAAACTTAGATTTTCAACACTTAGCGTATCATTTTTATCATTGTACTGCAACAATTTTATAGTACAAAAAAGTCCATTTTCAAATTCCTGCATCTTAGGGCGGATAGATGGATTCATCACATCAGAAAGAATGTTATCGTCAATCGCAAATACCTGAGCCAGTTCCTCCATGGTCTGAACATTATCCAACCCATAGATATTGAGCCAACTAAGCGTTTTTGATTTCTTCAAACTCACTAATTCATCTTTCGATTTCACCTCCAACTCGCGCACCGACTCCAGATCGAAATCCATTGCTTGCAACAAAATTTTATCGGTTTTCTTTTGACCACGAAAAACCAATGCGTAGGGCGACAGCCCGATATGTTCTTTATTCTTTTTGGTAAACCTTGACATGATAAAGCGTATTTATGACCTATTAAAAGCAAAGATAGATGTTTTATTTGATTGTTAGCTTGATAATTCGCCAATAAAATGGGCACTATAATGTGAACAAAAGTTTCTAAATGATTAAATATGTGACACTAAAACTTGGAGAATCAAATATATTTCGTTTATTGCTGATTTAATATATACAAAATAAGTGAAAACAAGACTTTAAATACTTTTGAAAATACAATATTGGGCAACCAATCCTAAAAGTATGTTATAAAACATACTTTTGAAGCATTTTGACTTAGATTTGTTTGGTTGGTTATTAGAAACCCCGTATCTTTGCATCGTGATTTTTTCATAGTATTAGATTTAAGGTTAACAAAAAGATTGGTAGATTACCGTGAGGTAAAGCTACCTTTCGTCTTTTATAGAGGTTCCTCTCCCCCATTTTGCAAAACGCTCAAATTTCCTTACTTTTGCAACTCAAATCCATTCAATTAGTATCATGAATATTCTTCTCCTCGGTTCGGGCGGTCGCGAACACGCCATGGCTTGGAAAATAGCTCAAAGTCCCAAACTTTCTACTCTTTACGTAGCTCCCGGCAATCCCGGAACAGCTTCTGTTGCAACTAATTTACCTATTGCTGCCGATGATTTTCAACAAATCAAAAAAGCAGTTATCGAAAAAAATATCGAAATCGTAGTAGTTGGACCTGAAGATCCATTGGTAAAAGGAGTAGTCAACTTTTTTGCCGACGATGAAGAATTAAAGCATATTCCCGTAGTTGGACCCGATAAAGTGGGTGCACAACTAGAAGGAAGTAAAGATTTCTCAAAACAATTTATGTTCCGCCACAATATCCCTACAGCCGGATACCTGAGCGTTACAGCCGAAAATATTCCCGAAGGTATCGAATTCCTAAAAAGTCTGGAAGCACCTTACGTTCTGAAAGCCGATGGTTTGGCTGCCGGAAAAGGTGTTTTGATTCTGAACGATTTGGACGAAACCATTACTGAACTTAAAGCAATGCTTGATGGAAAATTTGGAGCTGCCAGCAAAACGGTGGTTATCGAAGAATTTCTTGACGGTATTGAATGTTCGGTTTTCGTGATTACCGACGGGAAAAACTATAAAATTCTGCCTGAAGCTAAAGACTACAAACGTATTGGCGAAGGTGAAAAAGGATTAAACACCGGTGGTATGGGTGCTGTTTCGCCTGTTCCATTTGCCGATGCCGACTTTATGCACAAAGTGGAAGAACGCATTATCAAACCTACTGTTAATGGATTAAACAGCGAAGGTATCGTATATAAAGGATTCATATTCTTTGGTCTGATAAAAGTAAAAGGCGAACCTGTAACGATTGAGTACAATGCACGTATGGGTGATCCGGAAACGGAAGTTGTTATGTTGCGTATCAAAAGCGATTTTGTAGAACTGCTCGAAGGTGTAGCCAATGGCAACTTAAACGAAAAGACCATTGAAATTGACGAACGCTCAGCAGTAACAGTTATGTTGGTAGCAGGCGGATATCCCGAAGAATATGCCAAAGGCGATGAAATTACCGGACTTGACAGCGTAGAAAACAGCATTGTTTTCCATGCAGGAACTGCAACTAAAGACAGCAAGATAGTAACCAATGGCGGTCGCGTAATAGCCATCAGCTCTTACGGTGCAAACAAAGCCGAAGCCTTGGCTGTTTCATTTGCAAACGCACAAAAAATTCATTACAAAGGAAAATATTTCAGAAGCGATATTGGGTTTGATTTGTAAACCCCAAGAATCGAGACTAAATTCTGATTTAATCATTTATTTGTGTACTTGTTTACTTGTCCACTAGTTTACTAACTGAATTCCATGGCAAAAATATTAATAATTGACGACGAACGCAGCATCCGCAATACGCTGAAAGAGATTCTGGAATTCGAAAAACATCAGATTACCCTGGCAGAAAATGGAAAGCAAGGATTGGAAGCGGCTCAGAATGCAGTTTTTGATCTTATTTTTTCGGACATAAAAATGCCCGAGATGGATGGTATTGAGTTGCTTGGTCATTTGGTGGAGAAAGAGATTGAAGCGCCCATTGTGATGATTTCCGGTCATGGGAATATTGAAACAGCGGTGGAATGTATCAAAAAAGGAGCTTTCGACTTTATCGTTAAGCCTATCGATTTGAATCGTTTACTAATTACCGTTCGCAATGCATTGGATAGAAATAATCTGGTAACAGAGACCAAAACGCTGAAAAAGAAAATTGCCAAACGTCACCAAATGATTGGCAATTCGCCAGCCATTGAAAAGGTGCGCATGATGATTGAACGCGTAGCACCAACCGATGCACGCGTATTGATTACAGGTGATAATGGAACCGGAAAAGAAGTGGTTGCCCGTTTACTTTTTGAGCAAAGCAATCGGACAGATGCGCCATTTGTAGAGGTGAATTGTGCTGCTATTCCGTCGGAATTGATTGAAAGCGAACTTTTCGGACATGAAAAAGGTGCTTTTACTTCGGCCATAAAGCAACGCATAGGAAAATTTGAACAAGCCGATGGTGGTACTATTTTCCTTGACGAAATTGGCGATATGAGTCTTTCGGCACAAACAAAAGTGCTCCGTGTGTTGCAGGAAAACGAGCTGACCCGCGTGGGCAGCGACAAGAGTATAAAAGTAAACGTGCGGGTACTGGCAGCTACCAATAAAAACCTGAAAAAAGAAATCGAGGCTGGAAATTTTCGCGAAGATTTATTTCATCGTCTGAACGTCATTCCAATTCACGTCCCTAGTCTTGACGACAGAAAGGAGGATATTCCGTTGCTTGTAACGCATTTTTGCGAACTGATTTGTACAGAACAGGGCATTCAGCCGAAAAGCTTTGATCAAATAGCTATAGAATCGCTACAGGCACGTTCCTGGACCGGGAATATACGTGAGCTCCGCAACGTGGTGGAACGCCTCATTATTCTGGGTGGCACAAGTATCACAAAAGAAGAAATAGAACAATTTGCATAACAAAAAACAGCTCGCCGACATTCGACAAGCTGTTTCTATTTTTATCCTTTACCTCCAAAGGCAAGATACTTTCAGAACCTTCCGAAAACTTAAAACGCCTACCAAGGAGTTAATACAAGTTTAAGAACCTCCCATTCCTATAAAGTCTGTTATTCCCTCCCCAAAATCTACAATAATACTCTGGAATAGCAGTTTCATCTTTTATTGATACAAAATCAGAATATTATCAAAAAAAACTATTTTTAGGCTATTCAGATAATAAATAGGCCATTAAATAGAAATGTCATCAATTTAAAACTACTTATCTGCTAAGTGCACTAAAGTTTTTTTATTTTTTTCAAAAACAGAGTAGTGGTATCGTGTTTATTATTTGTCTTAAACATATGTCGGTCAAATGCACCACAGATTAAACTATTGACAAGCGTTACGGTCTAACGAGCATTAGAATTTAAGGGATTGTAGAGAGCCCAAATAAGCGTTTCTTTAGCTATATCTTTCAAGACTGTGGACAGAATTAAGTATATCAGAAAACCTTTGTAAATAATTATTGTATGATGAAAAATGTTTGCTTTTTTAATAGTACAGTGTTTTGGGGAGGTGGAGAAAAACTGCATCTGGAATATGCTCTGGAATTTCAAAAGAAAAACTACGATGTCATTATCGCTGTTAAGAATGGATCCCCTTTATCTGAAAAATCCAGTAAGAACGGGTTAGAGTCAGTTGATGTCTCTGTTAGAAATTTATCTTTTTTAAACCCGATAAAAATAATAAAACTAATCAGGTTTTATAGACAAAGAAAAATAGATACGGTAATTTTCTCCGTACCACAGGATTTAAAACTAGGGAGTATTGCGGCTAAATTGGCCGGCGTAAAGAGAATTGTTTATTTAAGAGGTTTGGCAGTCCCCATCAGATACAACCTTCTAAATCATTTCATTTTTAAGTATTTAACAACACACATTGTTGCTAACTCGCAAGAAACAAAACGGAATATACTTCAAAATCTGGGGAAATACATCGACGATGACAAGGTAAAAACTATATATCATGGAATTGATATAGAAAGTTTGAACTCTAACGACGATCATAAAAATGAAAGTATCATTTCAAAAGGACATGGAGTAATTCTTGGCAGTGCAGGTAGACTTACAAAACAAAAAGGGCAACATCATCTCATTGAAATTGCCAGAAAACTGAAAGAAAAAGGCATTGACTTCACCTTATTCATAGCTGGTACCGGAGAGTTAGAAGATGAGCTAAGTCATTTAATTGATCAATACAATCTTCAGAAAGACGTTATATTACTTGGATTTGTAAAAGACATGGACTGCTTTATGAAATCAATTGATATATTTCTATTAACTTCTATCTGGGAAGGTTTCGGGTATGTTTTAGTAGAATCAATGATCAAATCAAAACCGGTCATTGCATTTGATATAACTAGTAACCCAGAGATTATTACTCAAAACGAAACGGGTTTTTTGATCAATTACCCTGACGTAGATGCATTTGCCGAAAAGACTCAACTCTTAATACAAAACGAGTATATTCGAAACCTACTTGGAGAAAACGGTAGAATGAGTGTTATAAATCGATTCAATATTACTGACAGAATAAGCGAATTCGAATATCATTTATTGGGTAGAGATTATGTTATCCCCAATAAGCTTCCTGTCTACACGTATATGGTCTTGCCAAGTGAACATAGAACCGTTAGCTACTTACACGCTAAAAATGTAGTTTAGTAGGTGGGAATAAACCCGACGACGAAGCCAATTGCATTCCGCTCGCCCGGCGAAACATGTATCACGAAAGAAGAAATTGAACTATTTGCATAATAAACGAGGCTGAATCAAAGGCACGCAAAACTTGTCCGTCCACTGACGGATTACGCAACATTTCTTTAAGCAATCCATTTCAGCAATAATGAAAAACCCCGAAGAAGAATAGAAAATCATCGAGATGAGTTTCAACAATACCTACAATAATTACCTGGTGAACCTCAGCAACCGCTTCCCCAGTCTTCCACTTCCGACCTGAAGCTGGCGACATATATACGCATGAATATCTCTTCCAAAGAAATTGCCTTGCTGCTCAATATCTCCCTCAAAAGTATAGAGTTGGCCCGCTACCGGCTTCGCAAAAAACTGGAGATAGAACACGAACAAAACCTTACAGCTTTTTTGATGAGTATTTAAAAAAATAGGAGTTAAAGCTTGAAATCTATAATAGTAAGTTTGCAAGGGATTTAACGGCTCATCCATTTGGCACAATCATCTATTTCTACTTCATCATCCACTTATTCCCATCTGTAGGCAATATTTATATCTACTCTTGCCATTTCCTTTTAAAATTATAGCTCTATTATTTTATCCTCACCCACCTCAATCCCTTTATTAACCGAAGCTTCGAAATAACAACGTGAATAATTATGTTTTATAACATAAAAAATAATTACCTAAACACTTGTTTTAACCGAAAAGAATTTACTAAATTTGCAGCACCTAACTGTCTGTATATTTTTGTTTATCTGTTTACGTTTACTTATGAGTTTAACTGTTTCCTTGCGCCCTGCTATGGGTGCATCCAATCGTACATACTTTATTCACAGATCATTCGTTGACACATGTCATCGTTCTATCATAGCGCTTTTGCGCGCATTCTTTCACTATTCACTATACCAACTCTCTATCTTTTTTGATTTTTTGAAAAGGAACAGCTTTTTATCTAACGATAAAAAGCTGTTCTTGCATCAATGTTATTTATTCCCGTTTCGGAGTAACGCTTTCTGTTTCGAGCAAGAATATTTTATTTCTTGGAAAGAAACTTTCTTACCAAGGCAAGAAGTAATATCTATTACTATAAAACCAATTCTACTTTATAGAAAATGCGTCTTACTTTGTGCAAAATGTATATCACTTCATATCAAAAGATTTTTACTTCATGCAAAAACTTTCTTAGTTCGTACA
>Ga0209540_10000401_pt1 | contig 42328 bp, 38 predicted proteins | sample BarGraIncu01121A_FD_184501 | JGI IMG/M metagenome (GOLD analysis project Ga0209540, IMG submission 184501) | Arctic peat soil microbial communities from Barrow, Alaska - Barrow Graham LP Incubations 011-21A (SPAdes) (version 2) | ecosystem: Environmental > Terrestrial > Soil > Wetlands > Peat... | reverse complement strand
AGTGCGACTTTGGCCTTAAACTGACCGGTGAAGGTCTTGCGATTCTTTTCACTCATAGCCTGCTCCTTTTTGGTCAGGCTACCATCTTAAACTATTGTCCTCAAACCGGGGTCCACTATAAGGTGCTCACATCGGCATCGTGAAACTGGCTGATGCCACCATGTACCCCTAAGTACGGACCTTCTGCTGCTGTTGCAACTGACGTGGATGCTACCAAGAGAAAACCAGTAAAAATCAAACCCAATCTCATCAAAAGCTCCCTTTTAACTAAAATGCATGTGGATACTTTATAATACTATCGACTGCAGAATTCAACTTAATAGACAGGGGAGTCCACCACTGGCCGATAGTAGGTCCTTTAAATTACAACTACTATTTGCAAACTTACGGGCAGTGGGACGACAATTTAATTGGATTATAATAAATCTGTCCCGGTTTCCGAATCTGTCCCAGGTTCCGCCATTCATACTTTTACCGGCATAACGCCCAGTTCCACATCCTCATAACTCCAGCCGAACTGGAAGGCATCACCGGGATCATATTCTAGAGATATGAAGGCGTTGACTAAAGCGGTGCCAGCGTCCTTCTTCCATGTGCCGACAAAACGACGGACAGCATCGTCACCCAAAAAACAAATATCACCTCATCGGCAAACCTTTTTCGGAAATCCCTCCAGCGCCAGCACGTTAACAACGAATCTTCATCTCTGGAGATCCGGCGCTCCGCTTTGCTCTCTCACTGCGTGGGCTAGAGGGCCTAGTTGACTTGCAGACTAGCCATGGCCACGGCAAATGCCGAAAGGGCATAATTGTTCTCATGTTTTTTCACCGCCATCCGAAATAACAGTTATGGCAGATCCGGTTATGCCACCGGCTGCCGCTTGATCATTAACTCCATTGGCCGACCCTGAAGTTCACAAGTAACAAGCTTGCGCCGTCTGCCAGCGCTCCAGACCGGACCGGCAACCCGTTTTTGCACCCGAAGGATCTCTATGAAATCTGTCGTCAGTCGTAAACTTCGCCTCCCATTACTGTCATGCCTTGCCGTAATTCTGCTGCTGGTGCCGCTGGCTTCCGCCAGCGCCGCTGCCACGTTCAACAACTGGACCAGCAGCGGGCCGTTTCCGGCTCCCACCAAGGCGTTGGTGACAGCGTTCGCCATCGCGCCGACTACCCCGGTGGCCACGATATATATCGGCCTCGACGGAGGCGGCATCTACACGATGAGCGAGGGGGGGAGTTCCTGGTCTGCCGTAAATTCCGGCTTGAAAAACAGGCAGGTGCAAGCGCTGGCGGTAGACCCGCTCTACCGGAGTGTGCTCTACGCCGGGACGAAGGGCGGCATGTTCAAAACCAGCGACGGCGGAATATCCTGGAACGAGCTGTCGAGCGGCCTGACCAGCAAGGACGTGCGCGGCGTGGCGATAGATCCCCAAAGCCCCGCTACTGTCTACGCCGCCACCGGCGCCGGCGTCTACAAGAGTTTCGACAACGGAACCAACTGGGCTGAAATGATTTCCGGACTGGCGAGTCTCAACGTGCGCGCCATCTTGATCGATCCCGCCGTCTTGATCGATCCCGCCGCGCCAAGACGACTCTACGCCGCTACCGACGCCGGGGTGTGCCTAAGCACCGACAGCGGCGTTACCTGGACCACTGCCAACACCGGTCCCGGCAACACGGACTTCCTCTCGCTAGCTTACGCTGCTACCACACCTGGGGCGACGATCTTCGCCGGAACCAACGGCGGCGGCATTTTCACCAGTACCGACAACGGCGCCAGTTGGACGGCCGATAACCCGGACGGCACCCTTGCCACCCTCGCGGTCAATGCCATCCTCATCGACAAAGTGTCGGCTCCGCCCCTCGCCTACGCCGGCACCGGAAACGGCCTCTACAAGCAGGAGCTCAATCCGGGAAACTGGAGTCCCTGGACTGCAGCCGGCACCGGGATGGCAGCACCGACGACCGTGCACGCCCTCGCCTACAATACGGCCAGCCCCAGCGCTCTCTACGCAGGAACCGACCTCGGGGCCTATCGCAGCAGCAGCGACAGCGCGGGCCTCTGGAGCGCCCTGTCCACAGGGCTTCGCCAGGGACGGGCGCTGGCAGTAAAGCCAAAGAACTCCACGGTGATGGTGGCAGGTTTCGGCGCCGGCGGCATATACCGATCCAGCGATAGCGGAGTCACCTGGACAGCTAGCTCCGGATTAGCCAGCAGGCTCTTCGTCACCGCCCTGTTGTACGACCCGTCCGGCAGTCCCGTCTATGCGGCAGCGGGAAGCGGCGTCTTCAAGTCGAGCGACGACGGCGTCACCTGGACCGACATCAGCGCAAGCCTCGCCAATACCGACGTCCGTAGCCTCGCACTGGTATCAGGTTCTAATCTCCACGCCGGCACAGCCCAAGGGATCTTCGTCTTGGACGGCACCGGCCACTGGGCCGCGTACGGCACAGATCAGCCGAGCAACAGCGACGTGACGAGTCTCGCCTTCAAAGGGTCGTTTCTTTTTGCCGGCAGCAACGGCGGCGGTGTCTTCCGCTCGAACGGCGGCGAACCCTGGACCCAGGTAATTGCTGGGCTCACCAACACGATAGTCAGTTCTCTGGCCGTCGATGCCACTAACGTCTACCTCGGAACGGCGGATGGAGTCTTCAGATCCGCCAACAACGGAGACTCCTGGAATGCCGTCAACAGCGGCATCACGAACCTGGGGATCGCGTCTCTCGCCGTATCCACAGGTGCTGCGCCCTTCCTTACGGCCGGCACCAACGGCGGCGGGGTCTTTTTTTCCAGCAACGGCGGCGATGTCTGGATCCCCATGCTCAGCGACCTGACCGTGAAGGCACCCCCAGCCAGCGCCACCGCAGTCACAGCCAGCGCCGTCAAGGTTTTCGCCGCAACCGCCGGAGGGAAGATCTTCAGCCTCAACCTAAGCCCGGTCTGCAGCGTCATCACTCCGGACGCGCCATTGTCAACAAGCCCGTATGATTTCGGCATAAACAACGTCTCCGTCACCAAATCCGCCATCTTCACCCTGCGAAACAGCGGAACCCTGCACCTGACGGTCTCGTCCCTCGTGCTCGACGGCACGGACATCCAACAGTTCGCCATCGCGCGGGGAGGAAGCCGTGAGTGTAACCTGAGCGCGCTGCCGATACGCATCGAAGCGGGAGACTACTGCACGATAAGCGTCAATTTCACCCCGCTCGCGGCAGGGGTCCGGACTGCCTCTCTGGCCATTTACTCGGATAGCCAGCCGATCACCGCGTACCTGACCGGCGAGGGCGGTTTCCCGCCGGCGGCGACCATAACATCCCCGGTTACCGGGGCGTCGACCAAAAATCCCGTCCTGATCGCCGGCACGGCCGTTGACAAGATTCAGAGCACCGGATTAAACGGCAGCGGGACAACTTTGACCAAGGTCGAGATCTCGGCCGACGGCGGCCTGACCTGGCACGACGCGACCAGGAATGTCAGCCTCAACTCCTGGACCCAGTGGAGCTACAATTGGACCAGCAGCCCGCTGCCGGCCAACGGCCCGTACTCCATCACGGCCCGGGCAACCGACAGCAACGGCCTGGTCCAGACGGCCCTTTCGACCATAAGCATAACCGTCGACAATACCCCGCCGGTTACCACCATAACCTCCAAGCCCATCCTGCTCGACAACTCCAGCAGCGGCTCGTTCGCCTTCAGCATCGACAAGGCGGGATCCAGCTCGCTGTGCCAGATCGACAGCAGGGTCCCGGTATCCTGCGCCACCCCGTTTAACTACAGCAACCTGTCCGACGGCAGCCACAGCTTCAGCGTCCAATCGACCGACACCGTCGGCAACCTTGAGAATCCGGCCCAGAGCTATACCTGGGTGATCGACACCACCACCCCGGCGGCCGGCATCAGCGCCGCCCCGGCCCTGTTCACACAATCGTCCAGCGCCAGCTTCAGCTTTTCGGCCAGCGAAGCCAACTCCACCTTTACCTGCACCATCGATGGAGCCGCCTCGCCCTGCGTAAGTCCCAAAAGCTACACGAACCTCCCCGACGGGGGCCACAGCTTCACGGTTCGGGCGACCGACCCGGCGGGAAACACGGCGGCCACCGCTCCGGGCAGCCAGAGCTACAGCTGGACCGTCGACAAGAACGATAGACCTTTCTCCACCATGAGCGCCCAGCTGACGCCACTTTCCGGAGCGAGCTATCTTTTGAGCGGCACGGCGACCGACGGCGTTTCCGGGGTCAATGGCGTCAATGTCTCCGTCATCAACGGTGCCACCGGCGCCGCCAGCGACGCTGCCGTCACCCCGGCCCAGAGCTGGTCCAGTTGGCACTATCTCTGGAACCTGCCGGTGAACGGCAGCTACACCATCCAGGTGCTGGCCGCCGACAAGGCAGGGAACCAGCAGCTAAACCCGGTAAGCGCGAACCTCATCGTTGCCAACCCGGTTCCCGTTATCCAGATGGTCTCGCCCGCCGGTGACTCGCTCATCGGCGGCAGCCCCCCCCGGGTCATAGCCGGGACAGCCCAGGCTGCCGCGGGCGGGCTCGCGTTGCAGAAGGTCCAGGTTGCTGTCTTTCCCGCCGCAACCCCGCCGGCCACTCCCGGCTGGATAGACGTGAACGGCACGGCCAACTGGAGTTACAGCTGGCAGTTTCCGGCTGACGGCGTCTACACCATTCAGGCACGGGCGCTGGATATGGCCACCGGCCTGAGCGGAGCAGTCGTTGGCAACGTCTCCCAGCTGGCCAGCAGAAACGTCACCATCGACACGGCGCCCCCCACATCGGCCATAACCCCGCTGGCCAACCCGTACCTGAACGGGGTGCGGATTTCCCTGGCCGGCACGGCGAACGACCCGGCTCCCGGTACCGGCGTGCAACAGGTTGCCATCTCCGTCACGAACGATGCGGGTCAGACCACGAGCGGAGCCGCAATCTACAACAGCCTGGCCAAAACCTGGAGCTACACGAGCGGGACGCTCCCCGATGGCGTCTACGCCGTCCAGGCCGTCGCCATCGACAACGCGGGCAACCGGCAGGCAATCCCGGCAGCCGTGACGGTAACCCTCGACACTACCCCCCCCGTCAGCAGCATTACCGGAAAGCCGGAGCTTGTCTCGAGGCTGTCGTCAACGTCGTTCAGCTTCACGGCCAGTGAAGCCGCGGCCTTCACCTGCACCCTGGACGGCATAAGTGCGCCCTGCGTCTGCACCACCGCGACACCCAACTCCTGCAGCCAGAGCTACAGCGGCCTGGCAGACGGAGTCCACAGCTTCTCGGTGCTGGCAAGAGACCGGGCCGGCATTGCGGAAATGACGGCTAAATCCTACGGCTGGAGGGTGGATTTGATACCTCCCCGCGTTATCCGCACCACCCCGGCGAACGGCACCACGCGGCTGAGCGTTGCAGCTGCGACTCTAACGGCCGTTTTCAGCGAGGATCTCGATCCCGCCACCGTGACCGGTGCCAGCTTCTACCTGGATCATGGCGCAACCGGCACCGTTGCCTACGACCCGGCTACCCGCACGGCGACCTTCATCCCGGATGTCCCCCTGGCATACACGACCACCTATACCGCGACGATCGGCACTCGCATTGCCGACGCGGCAGGGAACTCCCTGGCCGCTAACTACTCCTGGACCTTCGCCACCGCCCCGGACGGGGACCTGAATCTGGACGGCAAGGTCGACATCAGCGACGCCCTGCTCTGCCTGCAAATGGCCGTCGGACTGGTCACGCCTACCGAGCAGCAGCTGCGCCAGGGAGACGTGGCCCCGTTCAAAAGCGGCAGGCCGTTCTCGGACGGCAAGATAGATGCAAGTGATGCACTGATAATACTGTCAAAGGTGGTCGGAACAATACACTGGTAGTTTCAACAGATTCAATCAATAGGTTTAAAGGCGGCAGACTATGCGTACCCGATACATTTCACTGATCACTCTCTCCATTTTGTTCATTTTTTGCGCCGGCTGCGGCGGGGGAAGCAGCACGACCGGCGCGGCTCCCAGCGGTCCGGCTCCCGGCGCTGCACCCAGCACCGGCACCACCATCACCGGAGTCGCCTCGAAGGGGATCATCAGGGGTGGGACGGTAAACGTCTTTGCCACGCCCGCCTCCGGAGATACCGGCGGGAAGATCCTGCTGAAAACCACGGAAACGGACAGCTCCGGCGAGTTCAGCGCGAAAATCGGGAACTACGCCGGAATCGTCCTGATCGAGGTAAGCGGCAGCCAGGTCTATACCAACGAGTCGAACGGCAGCAAGGAGTCCATCAGTGCAGATGCGCCTCTGCGGGCCGTGCAGGTGGTCGGCAGCGCCGGCGCAACGGTATCGGTGTCGGTGACGCCTCTGACCGAACTGGCAACCCGCAAAGCACTAACCGGCCCCTTCCTGAGCGAGGAGACGATAAAATCCGCCAATGCGCTCGTTTCTAACCTGTTCCAGTTTGACATCACCGCCACCCGCCCGGTGGAACCGGCCGTACCGGCAATCAATGCCGCAACCCAGGCGCAGCGAGACTACACGATAGCCCTGGCTGCGATCTCCCGGCTTTCCGTCGCCGCCGGGTCGCTTAATGGAGCCATTGACACCTTTTACCACGACCTTGCCGCCACCAACCGCCTGTCGCAGGCAACAGCCGGCAATTTCCGCCAGGCGGCAGCGGCATTTCTGGCCGACAGCGCCCATAACCTGACCGGGATAACCGCCACCTCCCCGGCGCTGTCGGATGTCGGGAAATATACCGGCTCACTGGCTCTGGCGACCCAGGGGAGCACCTCGGCGCCGATCACTTCCATCCAGTTGACGCTCACCCTGCCAAGCGGCGTCACCATCAAGAAGGATTCCAACGGGGCGGCCATGGTCGCGGTTTCCGGGGTAGCCGAGAGAGCCGCGGCACCCGGCATAAACTACATAGCGCCGGCCCTGAACCTTGCCGTCGTAAGCTGGCCGGGTTTCGGGCTGGGACAGTTCGCGACCGTCACCTATATCGCCGAGCCGGGGATCATCCCGGTTGACAGCGATTTCAAGGTGACCTACCAGAAGATCACCGGCTTTGACGGGACAAACGACTTCGACATTCCGGTCAGCATAGTTCCCGTGCTCCCCTGACCGCAATTGCTTTACTGCGGTAACTATTCAGCAAACTTCATGGAAAAGGCAATTACAAACAATCAAAAGCCTCACCACAGAGGGCACAGAGGACTGTGCACCTCTGTGGTGAGGCTTTATGCTTTGGGCTGTTTGCGGTTGGTCGACAGGTGCTGAATAGTTACGATAAAGGCAGATTAAACTGTAGAGACGCATTGCATGCGTCTCGGGATGTATTGATGCCGCCAGGGGGGTGAAAAGACAGAGACGCATGCAATGCGTCTCTACAGGAATGCAAGGATACCTTCCTTCCGCTGGACAAGTGTTCATCGGGCGTGGCGAATGGTTTTAGCTTTAGTTCCAGAACTGCTGATGTCTGAACGAGAAAGGGGGACGCGCCTGAACGGTGCGTCCCCCTTTCTCAGTTCTCAACAGCGGTGACGTCAGTAGAGGTACTTGAGTCCCAGATTCATGACTGAGCCGCCGACATCCCATTTGGTCCTGGTTTTGACGTTTTGCGCATTGGTCAACTCCAGCTCCGGTTTCGCCACGAACCATTTGAAGTCGGCTCCCAGCCGGAACCTCTCCGACACCTTGTAATCGCCGCCGAGAACCAGATGGTACCCCAGCGCGCCGCCATGGCTGCTTTCGTCAACGGACGGCAGTCCGCCATTGAAAAAATCGACCTTGTTGTCCACGACGGCGAAGTAGTACCCGACGCCGGCCCCGGCGGAAAGCTCGAACTTTTCCAGGTCGAGGATGCCCTTGGCGGTGGCGGTGATCGGAATGCCGTAGACCCTTTTTCTCGAGGTACTGTCCGCATCGGTCACGGTCCCTGATGAACTGTACAGGCCGGTGCCGAGTTCAATGGCCGCATAGCTCTCGGGCCGGTAACCGATAGCCAGTTCGGTGTTGTATCCGGTATCGAAGTTCTTCAAGCTGCTTTCGCTCGAACTCCCCCCGTTGGGCAGGAACAGTCCCCCCTTGACCGAAAAGTAACCGGTGTCCGCTGCGGCGGCGGCCGAGACGGAAAGGGGTATCAGGACACACGACATCAACAACCTCAACTGTGGGCTTCGCATAGCTATCTCCATATTTAGGGGTACAGCAGGACGCTGTTCCTGAGCAGTGAACGGACGTTCGAGTTGAGCGGAAGCAGGTAATCATGGGCGGAAATGGCCAGATTATCGGCGACTCCAACCAGCTTGATCGTGAGGTAAATCTGCCCGCTCGATTCCGCATAGGTTCCGACCAGGACGGCCTGGGCCTTGTGGGTGACGGTGATGTCCTTGATCTCACGTGAAAGGAGCAGCTCGCCCTGCAGCTGTTTCACAAAGATGCTGTCGCGCAGTTTGAGCTCAACCACCGGGTAGCCGCTTTTAGTCAGCCGCGTGGCCAGCTGTTCCGACAGCATCCTCCCCAGACGCGAGCTGTTCAGATCGTCGATGTTCACCAGCGAAGCAACGATCAGGGGCTGGTGCTTGTTCAGCGCACGGCCGGCAGGTATGCTTGCCAGCAGCTGGTCCACCGCCCGGTAATTGGCCTGGATGAGGCAGTCGTCCTGGTCACTGCACGCCGAACCCGAAAGAGAGGCGCATCCCGACAGCATGAGCGACACCACCAGCAATAAGGAGTATCTCATCGCCCCACTACCCCCAGTTGCTTGACCGGACGGTCGGCAGGCGCCTCGGCAAAAAGATCACCGTCTTCGTCCTCGATGTAATAGATATCCGATCTTCTGAAGATGTAAGCGGAGTCGTGCAGTATCGAAGTCGTCACGATCAGTTCGGTATGGGTGGCTTCCCCGGCATAATGCCCAAGGGCAAAGTCAGCCAGACCCACGATGCCGAGTGTCGTCGGAATCGCCGAGGAGGCAGCCCCGGCGATGTCCCTTATCACCCAGATGCTGGCCGTCAGGGCCGTGAGCGTGCCCGGCAGATGGGTATACCTGCTGGAGTCGTGGCGCACCAGCTGGGTTTCATATGATATTGTCACTCCATCCTCAGCGTTGCTGGTAACGGGGAGGCCGCGATTGACCAGGCGGGTTATCAGGAAATTGCTGAAGGCCGCACTGAACGCCGAATTCCCGGGGGGAGGTTTAATGTAAAGCGGAGTGCCTTTGATCGGGCTATCGAGCCCGGCCGCGGCAACCTGTGTCTGGCGCGCGATGTCATCGGCGAGAACGTCCCAATGGTGCGCCGCCTTGGCCTTGTATTGCCGCGTCAAAGGGTGATTCTTGGCCACCGGAACCCGGGAAGCGCAGCCGAAGGAGACGAGCAGGGCGAGAAGCATAACAACCATGCGGAGAACCATGTACAAACCTCCACTGTCAATTCCGGACAGTCCGGGCTGAAACGAGAGTCAAAATTTTGGCCTGCAGGCCCGGACAGGCAAAGCTGCGGCAAGGAAAACGTGGAACCCGGGGACCGTGACAACTATTACTGCAATGTTTCTGCCAAATTGCGAGGCTGCGGCTGCAGGAAAGTTCACTGTCCGCGGGCCACCCGGAAATTGCACGGGCCCTCGGTAACCGGTGGCAGCAGGAGGTGAGCGCCGGCCCTTGCCGGCGGGCTACTTCTTCAGGCTGTAGACGTAGGCGAGGATCTCCGCCACCGCCGCGAAGAGCCCCTCGGGGATCGCTTCCCCCTCCTCCACCTGGCTGTAGAGCTCACGCGCCAGGAAACGGTTCTCCACCAGCATGACGTTGCTCTCCCGGGCGAGGATCTTTATCTGCAGCGCCATCTGATCGACCCCCTTGAAAAGCACCACCGGCGCGGCCATGCGGAACCGGTCGTATTTGAGGGCCACGGCAAAGTGGGTCGGGTTGGTTATTATGACGTCCGCGGTCGGTATGATCTGCCGCATCCTCCTGCGCGCCATCTGAAACTGCTTCTGCTTCAGCTTCGACTTGATCGCGGGATCCCCCTCGGAATCCTTCGACTCGTCCTTTACCTCCTGCTTGGTCATCTTCAGGTTGTCCAGGAAGCGCCACTTCACGAAGGCCAGGTCGATGACCGCCAGCACGATCAGGACGCCGCAGGTGTGCAGCACGATCTTGTAGGCGATGTGCCCGATGAAATCGAGGATCCCCTGCATGTCCTGGTCCACCAGATAGATGATGCCGTCCATCTCCTCGGTGAGGATCTTGTACGACATGTAGCCGACGATCGCCAGTTTCATGAAGGACTTGGCGACCTCGAAGAGCTGCTCCTTGTTTAAAAGCTTTCCCACCCCCTTGATGGGGTTCAGCTTGTCGAGGTCGAACTTCAGCTTCTCAGAGCTGATGGTCACTCCCCCCTGGCTCAGCTCGACCAGTACGCCGGCCGTGATGACGATCAAAACGAACGGCATCAGCATGATCGCTATGTAGCCGAACTGCTTGATCATCAGGGTCTGTACGCCGGCGTAGGAGACGTCTATGCTGGCAAGCCCGCCGAAGATGTCACGCATGCTGGCCTTCATGGTCTTCAGCATCATGCCGGAAGTTGCGTAGAGCGCGATCATCGCCGCGATCAGGCTGACCGCCGAGGTCATCTCCTTGCTGCGCGGGATGCTCCCCTTGCTCCTGGCGTCGGAGATCTTCTTGCCGGTCGGCTTTTCTGTTTTTGAGTGTTTGTCCTGGTCGGCCATGGAGGTCCTTCGCTAGGCGAGCAGCTTGAAGAGGATTCTCATCTGCCCGCCCATCATCCCGAATGCCACTTCGAGCACCCTCAGGAAGACCGGGAGCGAGATCCCGAGTATCACGAAACCTATCCCTATGTTGAGCGGCATGCTCACCATGAAGACGTTCATGGCGGGAAAGCTCCGGGCGACGATGCCGAGCGCCACGCTGGTGGCCAGGAGCGCCACCGAGACCGGTGCCGCCAGCTTGATCGCGATCACGAAGATCCCGGTGCTGGTCTCGATCAGGAACTTGAGGAGTCCCGCGCTGGTATGCCAGGCGCCGATCGGGATAACCGCATAGCTCTCGACGATGCCGCGCAGAAAGACGTGATGCACGCCGAGCGCGAGGAACACCAGGGTTGCCAGCGCCCCCTGGAACATCGCCATGGTCGGTACGTTGGATTGGGTATTCGGATCGAAGAGGGACGCCATGGAGAGTCCCATCTGGGTGCCGACCTGCTGGCCGCAGAACTCGACCGCCGCGAAGATGAACTGGGAAACGACTCCGAGGGTGAGCCCGATCAGCGACTCCCGGAGGACAAGCAGGGCGAGCGAGATGACGTCTCCCGCTTCGGGGATGGCGTGCGGCCGGACGATCGGAAAGAGGAGCAGCGCCAGGGCGAAGATGAGCGGCGCCTTCACCCGCGCCGGGACGATCTTGGCGCCGAACATCGGTATCGCCGAGAAGAGACCCGCGACCCGGGCAAGTACCAGGGCGAAGGGGATCAGGTCGTCCAGGGTGGTGAGCTGCAGCGCGTCGAACACGCTAGTGCCTCATGTTGGCGATCATGCCGTAGATCTCACGGGTGAAGTCGCTCATGTACATCATCATCCAGGGGAAGAAGACGACCATGGCGATCATCACCGCGGCGATCTTCGGGGCGAAGGCGAGGGTCGCCTCGTTGATGGAGGTGACCGCCTGGAATATGCTGATCAGAAGACCAACCACCAGGGCGCAGAGCAGAAGCGGCGCGGAGAGCAGCAGTACCGCCTCGAAGCTCCTCCTGCCAAGCTGTACGACCAGTTCGGGTGTCATAACTAAACTCCAGATTAAGGTTGAGATTAAGGTTAAGCGAGAATCGTTCCTCTATCCGAAGCTCTTGACCAGCGATCCGATCACCAGCCCCCAGCCGTCCACCAGCACGAAGAGGAGGATCTTGAAGGGAAGCGAGATCATGACCGGCGGCAGCATCATCATCCCCATGGACATCAGCACGGAGGCGACGACCATGTCCAGCACGAGAAACGGGATGTAGACCAGGAAGCCGATCTGGAACGCGGTCTTCAGCTCGCTCACCACGTAGGCCGGGATCAGCGTCAGGGTCGGTATGTCGTCCGCGTTGCGGGGCCTCGGGAGCTTGGAAAGCGACAGGAACAGGGCCAGGTCCTTCTCGCGCACCTGGGAGAGCATGAACTTGCGGACCGGCGCCACCCCCCGCTTGAGCGCCTCCTCCTGGGTTATGGTCTGGGCCTTGTACGGCTGCAGCGCCTGGGTGTTGATCTGCTGCCAGACCGGCGCCATGATGAAGAAGGTGAGGAACAGGGAGAGCCCGACCACGATCTGGTTGGAGGGGGCCTGCTGGGTACCGAGCGCGCTCCTCAGGAAGGAGAGCACCACGACGATCCGGGTGAATGAGGTGGTCATCATCAGGAGGCTCGGAGCCAGCGAGATGACGGTCATCAGGAAGAAGATCTGCAGTACTACCGCCACGTCCGCGGGCTTGGAGACCTTGCCCATCCCGACGCTGACCGTGGGGAGCGCCAGCGGTTCGGCACAGGCGCTGGCTACGAGTGTCAGGGAGGCGACCAGCAGCAGGGCCCCCAGAAGCTTTTTATTTCTCACGCTAAACCACCACTTTTTTTCTGCAGGCAAAGGCGCGTCAGGTCCGAGGGCGAGGCCATCTCCTTCAGCCTCTTTTTGAGCCCCTCCGGGATCAGGGTCGCATAGTTGCGCTCGGGCACGACCTCGATCTCCTCGATCATCTCCACCTGCTTAATGAAATTGACACCCTCCCCCGAGTTGCTCAAAAGGAGGTACTCGCCGCCCACCTCGACCAGCACGAGCGACTTCTTCGGCGCCAGATGCCTGGTCTCGACGACGCGGATGTAATGGCCGGCCCCGCCCTGCGGCACCTTCAGGAAGCGCCCCGCCAGGTAGTACAGAATCAGGATGATCCCGATCACGAGGATCAGGGAGCCGACCATCTGCGCCAGGCTTCCGGCCAGTGCCGGACCACCCTCGCCAGCGGCGAACGCGCTGGCAGGGAGCAGGAGGAAGGCGCCCACAAGAACGACCATGTTTTTCACAGCAACCGGTAGGTTTCTCATAGCACCTTGTCCACCCTCTCGTTCGGGCTGACGATGTCCAAAAGCCTGATCCCGAACTTGTCGTTTATCACCACCGCCTCGCCGCGCGCCACCAGCTTCGAGTTGACGAAGACGTCCAGCGGCTCGCCGGCCAGCTTGGTGAGTTCCACCACCGACCCCTGGTTGAGCAGCAGCACATCCCGCACCAGCAGCTTGGTCCTGCCCAGCTCCACTGTCAGCTGCAGCGGTATGTCCATGATGAAATCCAGATTCTTCATCGGCGGAACGTCTTTCCCATCTTCTGATACAAGCTTTTCACTCAATCTTCACCTCCTCCACGCAGGGGACGGCTGATCTGCACCGCCTTGTTCCCCCCGCTCACCCCTGCTATCCCCATGAACTTCTCGGTCCCGCCGACCTTGACAACCAGCTCGTTCTTGCCGCTTGACTCCAGCATGATGGTATCCCCCGGCGTAAGGTCGAGCAGTTCCGCCAGCGTAATGGTCGCCCCCCCCATCTCGACCGAGAGGTCCAGGGGTGCCCCCAGGAGCTCCTCCGACAGCCGGTAGCTCCAGAGCGGGTCCACCGCCAGCATGTCCATCTGCACCCCGCGCTTCAGCTTGTCCCGGATCGGCTCGATGGTCATGAACGGGATGGCGAGGATCATGGTGCCGACGGTCTCCTCGATCTGTATCTTCAGTGCCATGGTGACCACCTGGTACTCGGGCGGGACGATGTTCACCAGGCGCGGGTTCATCTCCATCCTGAGCAGGTTCATGTTCACCGGGCAAAGCGGCGCCCACGCCTTCTCGAGATCGGACAGCACGTCCTTGACGATCTTCTCGACCAGCCGCAGCTCGATGGAGGTGAAGAGCCGGTTCATCCCGGCGCCCGACGCCACGCCGGAGCCGCCCAGGATGCTGTCCACGATGGTGAAGACGAGGGTGCTGTCGAAGGCGATCAGCGCCGCCCCCTTGAGCGGTTCCATCTTGTAGATGGCAAGGCAGACCGGCGAGGGGAGCGTGCTCATGAAGTCGCCGAACTTGAAGGGGCGCGCCTCCTCCTTCTTGATATCCACCATCCGGCCCAGCCGGTTCGACAGCGTCACCCTGTTGAAGCGGATGAAGCCGTCGTAGACGATGTCCAGGTTCGGGATGACCCGGTGCGCCTCGATGTCGAGCAGGTCGAACTGCTCGGCCTGCGCCCCGCCCTTGGCGAGCTCCGTCTCCGGGACCAGGGTCCCCTCGAAAACGGCTGCCACCAGCGCGTCAATCTCTTCCTTGGTGAGAAGTTTCTCCATCGAGGGCACCTTTACTGCACCACGAAATCGGTGAAATAGATCTTAGTCACCTTTCCGGGAGGAATTATCTTGTTGACCGCGCCGAGGATCTGCTCCCGGAGCTGGTTCTTGCCCTGCAGGTCCTGGATCTCCTGCATGGTCTTGGTGGTGAGCAGGATAAGGATGGCGTCCCGCAGCGGCGCCACCTTGGCGTCCAGGTCGCCCTTCACCTCGGCGTTGGCCAGCTCGAATTCGACCTTGAGCTTCAGGTAGCGGATCTCCTGGCCGTCGTAGATGTTGACGATGAACGGTTCCAGCGGGTAGGTGGTGCCGACGGCCCCCTTCCCCTCGCCTCCCTTCCCTTCGCCCGCCTTGGCCTCAGACTTGGCTTCCACCTTCGCCTCGCCGTGCGCCGGCGTCTTCTCGGCCTTGCTCCCTCCGAGGAAGAACATGGCCGCTGCGCCGATAATGACCAGGGCCGCTACCGCGGCACCGATGATGATGAAGAGTTTCTTCTTGTCTTTGGGAGTGGCGTCTTGCGCCTTCGCCTGTTCGGCCATCCGGGTTCTCCTTTGCGCGGCTTTACTGGGTGCTTTCGGAATGAACTACCTTGCAACCACGGTGCCAGAAATAAGATCAGCTTGGAATGGCGCGAAGCGGGAGGGGGAGCGCCCCTGGAAGGGGCCGGCAAAGCTGTTGTGATTGGGCTGGTTGCAGGCGGGGAGCGCCTTGCTGCAGGGTTGCCTGGCGGGGAGAGGGGATTTCCTGCTTGAGTCAACTTTTTGACAGGGAGGGGCGGAAGCGAGCGGGGTGGCCGGTTTCCCACCTGTCAATAATCCGGATCGGAGCGCCCGGTCTCGGGCCGCCGGCAAGGAAGGAGCCGCGAAGTGGGGAAATAAAAGGGCCGGCGTGCCGGGTCGATCGACACGCCGGCCGCTGTCAGCCAGCCCATGGAGGGGCGCGGCTCAGCCGCGCCCCTCATTTTCAGCTAATGGTTACCGGATCAGACCGAGTATTTCCTGGGTCATCTGGTCCGTGGTGGTTATGGTCTTGGAGTTGGCGGAATAGGCCCTCTGGGTGACGATCATCTTCACGAACTCGCTCGCCATGTCCACGTTGCTCAGCTCCTGGGAGTTGGAGAGGATCTTCTCGCTGGTGCCGTTGGGGTTGGTAAAGGCAACCGCGCTGACGCCGGCGGCGCCGTTTATCTGGTAAAGCGAGCCGCCGAGCTTGGTGAGGGCACTCGGATCGGCCGCCGTCACCGTGGCGATCTTTGTTGTGGCCGGAATGCCGCTGGATACGGGAACGCCTGTCACGTTGCTTCCGTTGTAGTAATTAAGCGTGACGCCGTCCGCTGCGAGATAGGTGATCACGCCGGAGGTGCCGATGTTGGTGATCTTGCCGAAAGCCTTGCCCTCTTCTGCCGTCACGGGAGCATAGTTGGTGGCCACGGCACCGACAGCGGTGCCGGTCGCGGCAGGGATCGTTGTCGCAGGGGAGCTGGCGGCCGCGGCAGTTTGCAGTGCCGCGTAGGATGTCGCCACTGAGGTATTGGCAGCCCTCGCGGTGTCCCCGGTGGGGGACGTGCCGAAGGCGGTGTTTGCTGCTGTAGCGGCGGTGTTGGCGGTCGTTGCCGCATCCACCAGCGCCTGAGCCGCAACACGCGCAGGTCCGGCAGGCATGGCTGTTACCGCGGCCTGGACGGTAGCCAGGTCGGCTGTGATCGCGGTGATGGCTGGAGTAACCACAGCGGCAGTATTAAAGCCAGCTGCCGCCGTCGTCACGCCAGCGGCGTTGTCGCTGAACTTGACCGGGTTCCCCGCGGTGTCCAGGACCTGATAGCCGTCCGGGTTCACCAGGGTGAGGCTGTTGTCCACTTTGAAGGCGCCGGCCCGGCTCAGCAGTGCGGCAGCCTGATTGGTGACCGGGGCAGTCGTATTGGGCGCTTTCAGGGCGAAGAAGCTGTTGCCCTGGATGGACAGGTCGGTTACGTTCTCCGAGCTCTGCGAAGAGCCCTGGGTGAACAGATTCTGGATTGCCTGCGTCTGCACCCCCTTACCGACCTGGGAGTTGTTCCCCGCGTTCGCTGAAAGCATATCCGAGAAGAGGGTCCGCGCCCCCTTGAAGCCGATCGTGTTAACGTTGGAAATGTTGTTGCCGATGACGTTCATCGACTCGCCGTTGTTCAAAAGACCACTTACGCCGGTATACAGAGCAGATGTAAGACTCATTTTGTTGCCTCCTAAATCCTTGGGTTGCGGATACCTCTGTCGGTCGGTATCCCGGGGCTTTCCTCCAGGAGGGCCAGCCCTTAAAAGTTGTCATGTGTGATGGGTGATGGCTGCCGTGATTTACAGGACGACCGCCGAGTCGATGTTGGTGAAAACATTCCCCTGCATCCCCTGGCGATCCATCGCCGTCACGACCGTCCGGTTTTTGACGCTTACCACCAGCGCCGCGTCACCCAGCATAATGAGGGATTCCTTCCCCCCTTTCTGCGCCACGCTGTCCACCGCTCCGGCGAGCTTTTTCATATCTCCGTCCGAAAGGGTGATCCCCCGTGACTGGAGCCTCTCCTGGGCGTGCTGGGAAAGGCGTACCGGCTGGCCGGGGAGTTTTTCTGCCAGGACCTTCGCGAAGGGCGTGCCGGCACCTGCCTGGTTTCCCCCCTGCGGGGCCGACGGCCTGGGCCGGATTGGCGCCTGGATCGGCTGCGGGAACAGGATGCTGTTGTCGATCACCTCAGGCCCCCTCGCTCACCGACGTGACATCCGTCAGATTGAGCTTTACCGAGCCGATGGAGAGCACCGGTGCGGCTCCGGACATATCCACTCCATCAACCTTCCCCTTGACGATCGGGGTGCTGGCGACGCTGTTGCCGCCCGCGTCCGTGGCAGTGACGCTGAAGGAGTAGACCCCCGAGGCGAGTGCGGCCCCGGCGTTGTTGGTGCCGTCCCAGGCAACGGAACCTGCACCGGCACCCTTCGCCCCGCCCGACAGGGTCTTCACCACGGCGCCGCCGGCATCGAGCACCGATACGGTCACCTGGTTTGCCGGCTGGGCCAGGCTGAAGTTGACAGCCGAGGGAGCTCCCGACTGCAGGTTCACCTGGGAGCCCGCGGCCTCGATCTGCTTTCCGATCAGGGAAACAGCGGCCATCGACATGCTGTTGCCCCCCTGGTTCAACATCCCCTGCAGGTTGGTGTTCGTGTTGTAGGCCTGCTCGACCTGCGTCAACTGGGCCAGCTGTGTAATGAACTGCGTGCCGTCCTGCGGGTTCAGGGGGTCCTGGTTCTGCAACTGGGTTACGAACAACTTGAGAAAGTCGTCCTTGTTCATGCCGGTTGACTTCTTCATTGCGGCATCGGCGGCTGTTGTGCCGGTGGCCGCGGTTCCCGAAACATTCGTGATCATCTGTTTTTACCTCCTGTGGTTAGAACCTCACGTCGAGCAGGTTGTTGACGTCCCCAGTCAGATAGTTGACTCTCGCCTCTTCCCCCTGGTCGGGATAGGCCCCCGCTCTGGCGGACCGGAGAAACGACTGCTGCCGCGGGCTTCCTTTTTGTTCGGGCAGAGGGGTGTTGAAACTTCCCCCGCCGGTGGATACGTCAAACCCCTCCATGGTGAGATTCTTGCTGGTGAGGGAATCCTTCAAGCTATCCAGATTGCTCATCAGGAGGTCCTTCACCATCCGGTTGTCGGCCTGGACCTCGACCCTGAGCCGGTTGTCCTCCATCCGGACCTGGATCTTCAGCTCACCCAGTTCCCCCGGATTGAGCCTGATGCTCATCTGGCCGTTCCCCTTGCCGTCATGGGTTACCACTCCCTGCTTGATCTGGGACAGGATGCTTTCGTGCAGCTCCCCCTTGAGGCTTGCGGCCGGCTTGGTCTCGGGCTGTTGCGCCTCGGCGGCAACCGCGGCTGACAACCCGAGCCCCTGGGGCTGGAGCGGGCTCGCTTCATTTCCCTGGGCTTTCTGGTCCGGATGCCCCCTTTTTTCTGCATCGCTGAATCCGCCCTGCCCCGCGGATCCCTGGAGCGGGACGAACTTCGCTGTCCCGGCTGCCGAGCCGGTTTTGCTCCCGGTAGCGTCAAGCGGCGCGTCCGCCCTGTCTGTCTCTTCCGTCACGCCCCGTGCTGCGGCGTGTAAGCCGTGTGACGTCTCCCCGGCACGCGGGCCCTTGTTCTCCGCCCCCCCCTGCGCGACCCGATCAGGCGACGCTGTGCCGTCTGCCGGGGCCTCCACCGGGGCTACCTGCTGCTGCCCAGCTGAATTCCCGCCAAGCCCCGGAGCCGCGGGACCCTGGGTCGGTGCGCCGGAAACCGCCGCCGCCCGGAGCCCGCCTGGAGCGGCCGTCGTGGGCCGGGACTGACCGGCCTCACCCTCACCCTCTGCATTCTGCAGGGGATCGGGAACCGCAGCAGTGGAAGCGGCGGGCAATCCTTCCAGGGAAGCAGCGCCCCCCTTCTTCTGCACGGCGACGCGGTCGTTTAGCGACCCCGCCGGCTTGGCTGCAGCAGAAGCTTCGCCCTGCTCGATCCTTGGCCCGCTTGCTTTATCGGGTGTCAGGGTGCTCGGCACTGCCGCTTCGCCCGTGCCAGGAGCGAGCCCGGCAGAGCTAAGGGCCGGTCCATCTCCTGGCGCTGCGACCAATCCTGCCGGCGCCTGGGTCAGTGGTCCGACCGGGGTAGCCTCTGGTGCATCGTGGTCCATTTCGGTTAACTGTGACGTGGCCCCTTCTGCCGTCGCCAGGAGTACCGCGGCCACCCCTTGTTGCGCCGCAGCGGCTGACTGTGCGTTCTGCTGCGCTTCGGCCGCCAGGCTGTCGCGCTGGAGGCTGGACCGTTCTCCCCGATCCGGCCCTTTTTCCGATCCCGGGGCTGCTGCCCCCCCCCCCTCCCCGGCGTTCTCTCCGGTTCTCTGCCCCTGCGCTGCCGATTGTGCCTGAGCCCCGGTCGCGTCATCTGCGGCCGCAGCCTTAGAGGCGTGTGCGTCACCAGCTGCAGACGCTGGCGAGCCAGGCAGGTTCCTGGGCCGGCGGGCAGCTCCCGGCCTGGATGGCGACTGCTGCCGGGCGCTACCCTCCCGGGGGTCGGTCCTCGCGAGCGCCTCATCCCGGGACGGCTCTTTACCCCGCAGCATCTCGTCAAAGCGACCGCTGCTGTCCGTGCGCCGGAGCGCCGAAGCGGTCCCCTTGCCCGTTTGCGGCGGCAGAACCGGAGCGGCGTCTTGAAACATAGTTGCGTTTTGCATCATCATCTTCATTCCTTTTCACCTCCCTTCCTTGTGGCATCACTTCCCGTTCAGGTTCAGGCGGGTCCATTCCAGCACCCTCGGCTGGGTGATCAGGGGGATCAGCTTCACGGCCGTCTTCTGGTCCATCTGGTTCAGCATCTCTATCACCAGCTTGTCGTCCAGCTTGTTCAGGAGCGTCGCCGCCTGTTCCGCCTTCAATCCCTTGTAGATCTTGATCATCTTCTTGTAACGCTCATCATCCTGTTTCTTCTTGGTGGCGAGCGACCCCTCGATTGCCTTCTTGGCGGCGTTCAGCTCGCTGACCTTGGCGTCCAGGGACGCGGAGATTCTTTTCAGCGCCTCCTCCTTGGCATTGAGCGCCGCCCCCCTGTCGGCGAGCTGCTGCCGCTTCAGTTCGAGGGATGCGGCATCGTCGGCAACCTGCCGGGTCGGGGCGCGCCGCGCTCCCCCCTCGGCCGCTCCGGCAGGCCGGTTCGACGCTCCCGGGGCCAAAAGGTAGAGCGCCGCGGCGATCAGCGCAAGCGGCAGCAACGTCCATCTCACCGCTGGCCTCCCCTGCCCTGGATCGACAATTCGTCCAGAAAGGCCCGTTCCCGGTTCATCTGCACCATTCTCAGGTCCCGCATCTTCTTCTCCTTGAAGACCTCCAGCGCCTTCTTATCCTTGGCGGCCGCCATCAGGGCGTCGCGCCTCTCGTGCACCACCTGCTCCAGGGCGGGGAGGGAATTCCGGATGGCCTGGATCTCCTGGGCCTTCCTCATGGTAAAGTCGCCGTAGAGCTGCAGCTCCTTGGCATCGATCCCGTCCAGCTGGCGCTGCGAGAACTCGCGCTGCAGCACCTCCATGGCGTCCTTCTCGTTCCTCAGCCGCTCGTTGGCACTGTCGTGCTGCTGCCTGGCCGCGGCGAGCTCCAGCTGATGCAGCTTCTCCACCTCTTTGCGAAACTTGAGCACCTGCTCAAGCCTGAACTCGTGTCCTGCCATGCCGTCCTCCGTCCTGCGCGACTCTAGGCGCCGTAATCTTCAAAGATGCCCGACAGCACCGCTATCGACTCCTCGACGCTCACGCCGTCGCTCACGTCCTGCTTCATGTAGGATATCATCCGGTCCATCTTGACGATGGCGTAGTCAATCTTGGGGTTGCTCCCAGCCTTGTAGGCGCCGATGTTGATCATGTCCTCGGCCTGCCGGTAGGCGGCGAGGATCTCCTTGAACTGCCCCGCCACCCGCCGGTGCTCGGGGGAGGTGACGTCCGACATGACCCGGCTCGCGGAGTTCAGCAGATCGATCGGCGGGTAGATGTTGCGGGCCGCGAGCTCCCGGGACAGGATGATGTGCCCGTCCAGGATGCTGCGCATCGCGTCGCAGATCGGCTCGTTGAAGTCGTCCCCCTCGACCAGTACCGTGTACAGGCCGGTGATGCTCCCCCCCTGGAAGTTGCCGGACCGCTCCAAAAGCCTCGGCAGCGCGGCGAAGACGGACGGGGTGTACCCCTTGGTGGTCGGCGGCTCCCCGATGGCGAGCCCCACCTCCCGCATCGCCATGGCAAAGCGGGTTGCCGAGTCCATCATCAGGAGCACCTTCTTCCCCTGTGCCTGGAAGTACTCGGCGATGGTGGTCGCTATGTAGGCGCCGCGCATCCTGACCAGCGGAGGCTGGTCCGAGGTGGCGACCACCACGACCGACTTCTTGAGCCCCTCCTGCTGCAGGTCCTTCTCGATGAACTCGCGCAGTTCGCGGCCGCGCTCGCCGATCAGCGCGATCACGTTCACGTCCGCATCGGTGTAGCGGGCGATCATCCCGAGGAGCGTCGACTTGCCGACCCCGGAGCCGGCCATGATCCCGACCCGCTGCCCCTCGCCGCAGGTGAGCAGCCCGTTGATGGCCCGGATGCCGAGGTTGAGCGGCTTTCTGATCGGGCGCCGGTGCATCGGGTTGATCGGCAGCGCGTAGATCGGGTATTCGTCGGTCGTCTCGATCGGCCCCTTGTCGTCGATCGGGGCGCCCAGGCCGTCGATCACCCGGCCCAGGAGCGCGGGCCCGACGCCCAGGGACGCCTTCTCGCGCCGCACCGAGATCAGGCTCCCGAGCCCCACCCCGCGCAGTTCCCCGAGCGGCATCAGCAGGGTCTTGTTGTCCCTGAACCCCACCACCTCGGCGGGGATCGGCGCCGACCCTTCGGAGTGGACCTCGCAGAGGCTCCCCACCGCGGTCTCCGGGCAGTACCCCTCGATCACCAGGCCGACCACTTGCGTCACCTTGCCGTGGAACCGGACCGGCTTGGCCGATTCGACGACCGGCAGGTATTTGGACAGATCAATCTTCGCCATGCTCCCCCCGCCGTTCGCTCTTCTCCTCGCTCAGCCTCCGGAAGATCTCGTCGAGCTGGGCGTCCAGCCCCGCGTCGATGTTCCCCCGGACCGTCTCCACCAGGCAGCCGGCGCTGGCAACAGCCGGGTCCCCCTTCAGCGTGACGCGCCGCCCCTCGCCGGAGAGCCCGGCGAACTCGGGGCGCCCCGCCACCAGGGCGTAATCCTCAGGGTTCAGCCTGACCACGACCTCGCCCCCGTCCGAGGCGTGTTCCACCGCCCCGTGCACCATCCCCGCCAGGATACCAGGGTCGCAGGAGACCTCACGCAGCATGATCTTGCGCGCTATCAGGGTCGAGAGCTGCAGCAGGTCCTCCTCGGAGTCGTGCAAAAGCCGGGCGCGCAAGCTACCGGTCGCCAGGAGCGCCTGCCCCAGGGCCTCGCTCACCTTGGCAAAGGAAGCCTCGGCGATCGCCCTCCCCTCCTTCACCCCGTCCGCGTGCGCCTGGTGGATCCTTCTCAGGGCCTCCTCCTCCGGAATGCAGGGGGGGGGCTCGTACGGCTCCGCGTCCTCCTCGGCCAGCTCCTTGTCCTCCTCGCCCAGCCGGACGGCCCGGAAGCCGGCCTCCCCGGCCGGCGGGAGCTCGCCCCCCAGGGGCTCCAGGGTGAAGGCGCGCGGGGGCTCACCCCCTTTCCTGATGATCTTAAACGAGGACATCTTCTGCACCACGGCCGGCGATAACCACCTTCCCCTCCTCCTCCATCTTCCGGACGATCTTGATGATCTCGGACTGCGCCTTCTCCACGTCGGACAGGCGCACCGGACCCATCACCTCCAGGTCCTCCTTGATCATCTCGGCGGCGCGGCTCGAGATGTTGCGGAATATCTTGTCCTTCACCTCGTCGGTGGAGGTCTTCATGGCGAGGGTCAGGGTGTCGTTGCTCACTTCCCTCATGATCCCCTGGATGGCCCGGTCGTCCAGCTTGAAGATGTCCTCGAAGGTGAAGAGATGCTTCCTGATCACCTCGGCGAGCGGCGGGTTCATGGTGTCGAGCCGGTCCAGGATCTTCTTCTCGCGGCTGCGGTCGAGGTGCGCGAACATGTCGACCACCTTCTCCACCCCGCCTATCTTGAACCTCTGCACCCCGCCGAGCGCGGTCAGCTCCACCCGGATCACCTCGTCGATCTCGGCCAGGATCTCCGGGGAGACCTGGTCCACCTCGGCGATCCTGATCACCACCTCCGCCTGCAGCTCCTGCGGCAGCAGGGAGATGATCTCGCTGGTCTGCTTGGGCTTCAGCTTGGCGAGGATCACCGCGATGGTCTGGGGGTGCTCCTGCGAGAAGAAGTTGGCTATGGTGCGCGGGTCCATGCTGGAGAGGACATCCGTCATGTCCCCGATGCCGGAGGTGCGGATCTCCTGGAGCAGCGTCTCGGCCCGGACCGGCCCGAGCGCCTTCTCCAGGATTTTCTTGACGAACTCCTCCCCCTGGGAGAAGAAGCCGGTATCGGGGTTGGTGATGTCGGTGAACTCCGCGACCACGGCCGAAATCTCCTCGCGCGGCACGTGTCCCAGCTTCGACATGCTCTGGCTGATCTTTTTGATATCCCCGTCGTCCATATGCCCGAACACCTTGGCCGTCGCCTCGGGCCCAAGGTACAAAAGGAGTATGGCGGCCTTCTCCGCTCCGGTCATGCACCACCTCTAGATACCGCGTTTTTCATCTTGATCCTTATCGTGTCAATCGGCTGACGAAGGGTTGCAGGCAGTCAAGGATTCCCGCACCGGCCGCGCCAGCGGCGCCCGGTTGCCGATTTTTGCACCATTCACCATTCACCATTCACCATTCACCATTCACCATTCACCATTCACCATTCACGGTCCTAATCCTTGTGCACCAGCCAGTTCTGCAGGATCTGGGCAACCTGGTAGGGGTCCTGCTTCACCTTCTCGACCAGCTCCATCTGGGTCAGTTTCAGCTTCTCGTGTTCGCGCCTGGTCGTCTCGATCTGATGGGCCGCCTCCAGGTCGACCTGCACCGGGTGGAAGCTTATCGGCCTCTCCGTCTTCAGGATCTTCAGGAGGGGGCGGATCACGAACAGCAGCAGCGCCAGGAAACCGAGGGCGATCAGCGCGTTCTTCAGGAGCGCCTGCACGACCGGCGCGTCCCACCACTTCTCCGGCTCCGGCCCGCCATCGCCGGTCTCCTGGAACGGGATGTTGGCGACGGTCACCTGGTCACCGCGCTCCGCATTGAAGCCGACGGCGCTCTTCACCAGAGCCTCGATCTTCTGCATCTCGTCCGGGCTCCTCGGCAGGTATTTGGCCTTGGCGTCCGGCTTGGCACCGGGGGCGAGCTCGTACCTGCCGTCCACCAGTATCGCTACCGAGACCTTGGTCAGGCTTCCCACCGGCTCGATGGTACGGGCGGTGGAGCGGCTCACCTCGTAGTTCAGGGTCTCGTCGCTCTTGGAAGCGCCCCCCTGCGTGCCGGCGGCCGGGGCGACCCGCCCCAGGTTCGACTGCACCCCGGGAACCCCGGAGGCCGTGGAGGTGCTCCCGCCCTTCTCCTCGCTTCTCTGCTCGCTGCGCACCGCCGCCGACTCCGGGTCGTAGCGCTCCTCGTACTTCTCCACCTGCTTGAAGTCGAAGTTCGCCGAGACGCGGGCCACGGACTTCCCGGAGCCGACCACCTTGTCCAGGAGGCTCTGCAGCTTGTCCTCCTCACTCTTTTCGAAGAGGCGCTGGGTTTCCTGGCGCGCCCCGCTAAGCTTGCTGGCGGCGTCCGAGGCGGAATTCTTGCTGAGCACCTTGCCGCGGCTGTCCAGCAGTGTCACGTTCTCCGGGTCCATCCCCTCGATGGAGGAGGCGACCAGGTGTATCACACCCTGCACCTCGCCCTCCCGGAGGCTCCGGTTCGAGCGCATCTTCAGCACGACCGAGGCGGTGGCCGGCTTTTCCGACTCCTTGAACAGCGTCTTCTCGGGGAGCGCCAGGTGCACCCGGGCCGACTCGACCCCGGCGATCTGGGAGATGGTCCGGGACAGCTCGCCCTGCAGCGCCCGCTGGTAGTTCAGCTTCTGCACGAACTCGGTCATGCCGAAGTTCTTGCGGTCGAAGATCTCGAACCCCACCCCGCCCCCCTGGGGGAGCCCCTCGCTGGCGAGCGAGAGCCTCAGGTCGTACACCTTGTCAGAGGGGACCAGGACCGCCTTGCCGTCGTCGGAGATCTGGTGCGGGATCTTCTGCTCCTTGAGCTTCTTGACGATCTCGCCGGCGTCCTCGGCCGTCAGGTTGGCGAAGAGGGGACGGAAATCGGTCCGGTTGGCAACGCTGATGAGCGCGACGAAGGCGATCACGGAGGCGAGTGCCACCCCGCCCACGACAAGCCGCTTGCCCGAGCTTAGGGCAAGAAAAGGTTCCAACAGTTTTTTAAGGCCTTCCGGCATATCGTCCCCACGTCACACAGACACTCCCCCCGAAACGGGGGGTTACAGAAATTGCCGCTGGCGGGTACGCCCCGCGCGGCACAGGCAGGAAAGGACTACACCGGCATCCTCATGATTTCCTGGTACGCCTCCATCGCCTTGTTTCTCACCTGGGTGAGCATCTGGAAGGAGATGCTCGCCTTCTCGACCGCGAGCATGACCTCGTGCAGCCCCTTGCTCTCGCCGGTCGCCAGGCTCTGGATCGACTTGTCCGCGCTGTTTTGCAGGTCGTTCACCTTGCCGACCATATCCCCCAGCAGCTTGCCGAAGTCGGCGCCGCCGTTTTGCGCCGCCTTTGCGGGCTGTGCCGGAAAGGCCTGGGCCAGGCCGCTCACGTTGCCAATTGCGTTTATCACCATGTGGGAACTCCTTTTATTGCGTTAAACTTTAGCGGCCGAGGTCCAGCGTCTTGAGCGCCATGCTCTTGGAGGCCTGGGCGGCGGTCACGTTCGCCTCGTAGCTGCGGGTGGCCGATATCATGTCGGCCATCTCCTCCACGACATTCACGTTCGGGTAGGCGACGTAGCCGGCGGCATCGGCATCCGGGTGGGTCGGCTCGTACTGCAGGCGGGGGGGGGTCTGGTCCTCGGCGATTCTTGACACCTCGACCCGCCTGGCATCGCCGGCCCGCCCGAGCGCCGCGCCGAAGGAGCCGGGGGCCGGGGTCGCGGTGAACACCGCGTCCTTGCGCTTGTAGGGCCCCCCCTCCGCAGTCCTGGTCGAATTGACGTTGGCCAGGTTGCTGGAGATGAGGTTCATCCGGGTGCGTTCAGCCGTGAGCGCCGAGGCGCTGATATCCATCGCGGAAAAAAAGTCCATTAGAGGGTGCCCCTTATCGCCTGCTTCATCATCTCGAATTTCTTGGTGAGCAGCTGAATCGACGCGTTGTACAAGATCTGGTTCTCGGCCATTCTGCCCATCTCGCTCTCCAGCTCGACCCCGTTGCCGTCCGGGCCCGCCCCCCGCCCCGGAAGTTCCACGACCTGCCCGGCAACCCGTTCGATCGAGGCAGCACTCCCCCGGACCGGTATGTGCCGCGGGTTCGGGCTTGACTCCGTCCCCCCCTTCTTCAGGGCGCTCTTAAGCTCCGCCTCGAAGGAGAGGTCGCTCGGGGTGTACCCCGGCGTCTCCACGTTGGCGAGGTTGGCGGATATCAGGGCGTGCCGCTTTGCCCTCAGGTCCAGGTTCTTTCCCAAAACTTCTATGGTCGTGCCGAAAATCCCGTTCACCGGCATGGTTTTTCTCCTTGTGTACCTGCACTGCCTGCCACAGCAAAAGCCGTACCATCCGCTCGCACCCCGCCTGGCGTCAACCCCGGCGGACCCGGAGTCATATTTTTGACAATCAGCGCAATTCCCTGGCTATCTTCAGGCGCCAGCGCAGATCGCTCAGCGACTCGGCCGCCAGCTTGCCCCAGGTGCCGTCGCCCCGCTTGGCGACCTGCTCCCAGGCGGCCGCCGCCTCGCGCACCATCTTGAGCTGCAGGTAGAGCTCGCCGGTCTTGTAGAGGAACTGGTCCGCCGTCTCTCCGGAGGCGACCTTCCCCCCCTGCTGGTAGGCGGCCAGCGCCCCGGCGTAATCCCTGAGCGCGACGCGCGCGCCGGCGACGGCAAAATAAGCGTCGGGGAGCAGCGGCGATTCCCGGCGCGCCCCTTTGATGAACCTGGCCAGGGCACGCTCGGCGCCCCGATTCTCCCCGGCCCCTGCCAGTGCCTTGCCGAGGTAGTAGTCGCTCTCGGGGATTTCAGGTTTCCTCCCTCCGGCGTTCAGGAAGGAGAGCTCCGAGATCACCCCCTTCAGCCCGCCCCGCTCGAAGGCGATCCGGCCCAGTTCCTCGTGGATCCTCTGGACCCGGGCATCGCGCGGAAAGCGGGCCAGGAAGCCGCGGGCGACCGACTCGGCCAGCGGCAGGTTACCCAGGGCGAGGGCGTCCTCGACGACCCGCGCCGCCATGAACGGCGCGGCTGAGGCGGCCCAGTTCCGGTCGGCCAGGTAGCCGAACAGGGAGAACTCCTGGTTCAGCATACCGGCGCCCCGGCAGGCCTGGGCCACCCTCCCGGCGAACTCGGGGTCGCTGAAGCACCTGGCCAGATACTCCCTGTTGTCCTGGGCAAGACGCACCAGGGCCGCATCGTCGCGCTCCGCGTAGATCTCGCGGTAGACCGGCAGCAGCAGCTCCTCCCGCATCTTTTTCACGATGGTCGCGAAGATGCCCCGGGGGTAGCGCCTCTCGTAGGTAATCGCCGCCGCCAGCGCCTCCCGGGCCGGGCCGTAGAGCGCCTGCAGCAGCGCCATCTTGAAGAGCGCCTCGTCCCTCAGGTCGAAATCGCCCGGTGCCTCGTAGATCGACTGGTACCTCTGCAGCAGGGTCCGGTAGCGGTCCCGCGACAGCGAGAACATCTCCTGGTCGGCGAGCTTGATCCGTGCCCTCCCGGCGGCAGTGGTCCGCGGGGCGTGGACCACCACGCTCCGGTAGATCCCCAGGGCGAGCGCACTCTCCCCGTGGCGCGCCGACATGTCGGCCAGCCGGTTCAAAAGCGGCGCGGCATAGTCGGTCCCGGCGAGCCGCTCGATCAGCAGCACCAGGAGAGCCCGTCCCCCGGCAAAGTCGCCGCTCCTGGCCCGCACGTCGGCGTAGGACTGCATCAGCTCGGGCGCCTGGTTCAGGTAGTCCGGCCAGAGCCCCTCGCCCTGCCGGAAGGCCTTCAGGGACTCGTCGTAGCGCTCCAGCAAGTAGAGCGCCTGGGCGAGCCGGTACGAGGCGAGCGCCCGGACCGCCGGGGACTTGGCCAGGAAATAGGAAAAGATCTCCACCGCCTCGGTCCCCTGCTCCTTGTAGAGGGCACCTTCCCCGCGCTGGAACAGCAGCACCTCCCCCTCGGGGAGGAGGCCCTGCAGCTTCTTCACTTCGGTCGGCACGAAGGGGAGCCCGGCGCGCGCCGGGGTGCCGAACTCGCGCACGAACTGCTCCGTTCCGGAGAGGATCGGCTCCCGCCCCGGGGCGATGTCGACCCGCTGCGGGCGCCTCATGGCCGGGCCGATGTCCAGCGCCAGGGCCGACGGGTCGCCGTAGCTCAGCAGCTGCACCCCGGCGCCGGCCTCCTTGACCGGGACTTCGACCTGCAGCCCCCCGTTGCGAAGCGAGCAGAACAGACCGCCGACGTGGGCGTCCGCGTAGGAGCGAAACTTCCGGAATGCAGGAGCGTCGGTCTCCCGAAAGCTGAGCCGGATTCGGCCGGGGAAGCGGGTGAGCGTAAAGTCGGGAGCGGCCTGGAACAGGAGGGTAATCCTGGTGAAGCCTTGGTGGGGGCGTATCTGTATGCGCCGGAGACGGTTTTCCGCCTGCGCCTCGGCCCTGCCGGGGAGCGCGCAGCCGAGGAGGAGAACGATACAAAGCCAGAGGTGCCGGCCGGGGTAAGCTGTACGCAGCGTGAAAGTCATGGAGGGGGTAAGGCAAAAGGTGTGCCGGACGACGGCGCCGGGGGTGACCAGCGGCGCGAGCCCGCTTTTAGCGGGGTTTGGCGGCTCTGCGGGGAATTTGACGGTGCCTCGCGGCGTGCCGGCCGGGCGTTCGGTCAAAAAAACTGCAGGGTGAGATGTTTTTTTGACTTTTGGCGGGGAGGCGGGCCGGACTGCTTGATTTTTGCCGGGGGATCGTGCTTTTGCGGCTGGCCGGGTGCAAAAATACTTTAACAAAAAAAGCAAGAAACCTTGACCACAGAGGACACAGAGGAAATTCGTCAGGCCATAACATGTAAAATTTGGCAGTTACTTAACACGGTACTAGTTAGGCCCCCACCATCAGTTCATACAGACGCTGAGGGTCCTGAAGTTAACGAAGCATGAGTGTTTTAGTCTTTCCTCTGTGAACCTCTGTGTATCTTTACCTCTGAGTCCTCTGTGGTGAGGCGTTTGAATCTGTTTATCGTGCCAGGCGGAGCAGGGGAGGTATTTACCCATGAAACGAAGGAAGTCCGGCAGGCTCCTAGAAGGGGTTCAGCATCTTGCCGACCTTGGAGTTGAGTTCCTGGGAATCGAAGGGCTGCATCAGGATCCCCTTCGCCCCGGCCTTGAGCGCCTTCAGCACGGAGCTGCGGGTCCACTCGGGAGCGCAGAGGATCACGCCCCCCCCTCCCTTGGCCGCCAGTGGAACAATCCTGTTGCAGATGGCGAGATCGCGGTCCGCAGAGTGCTTGAGCGAGACGACCGCCACCCGGACGTCCCCCTGGGAGAATAGCCCGGGGAGATCGGCCCCCAGCGGCGCGTCGATGAGATTAAAACCGCTCGGCGCAAGCCCCTCGACGATCTTCTGCCGGCCGGCCTCGTCGCCCAGAACCAGGACCGATTGCAACGGCTCCGGCGTCCCTCCCGGATTTGCGGCCTTCTCGTCGTGCGCGGCATCGGCCAGCTCGGCCGCGGCTTCCTCCGCGGACTGCGGGTCGAAGAGGTTGGCAAGCGAGTGAGGAATCATGATGTCCAGCCGGTTCATCTCCTGCCCCGCGATCTCCAGGGGGGCGCGGTACATCAGGTAGGCCCCCTCTGGGAGCGGCAGTTCGTCGGTGAGCTGGTCCACCCCCGGGATGTACTTCTGCGGGGAGAGCAGCTTCAGGTGCACCTTCTCGGGGAGTTTCGGCTGGAAAACCGAGTTGAAGGAGCCGATGATCTGGTTGGCGATCTCGCCGAAGGCGTCGACGTCGTCCGGCTCCTGGATGCAGAGCCTGCGCTTCTCCTGGATGCGGGCCGGGGGGATGCCGAGCAGGATGCTGCTCATGACGATGGCGTCGGAGAGCGCGAACAGCAGGTAGAAGCGGCCGGTGTACGCTTCCCGCGACTCCACCCCGACCACGTAGATGGCGTTGTCCTCGTCGCCGAAGTAGCTCTTGCGATCCGTGTTCAGCACGTCTGAGGCGGCGACCGTGAGGCTCTGCCCGAGGAGCATGCTGCTCTCCTCGCCGGCCTGCCGCATGGCGGCGTCCAACATCGATTGTAGTTTTTCAAATGCCATCTGGTATCCCGCTCTAGCCTTCTTTGCGCAGCTTCAGTCCGACCAGGAACCGCTCCCCTTCGTTCATGAAGGGGATGATGACGCAGTCGCTGTCGGACATGGAATTGACCGTGTAGTCCTCGCCTGCGATGACGGTCGGGATGGAGAGGTTGATGTCCAGCCCCCCCTTGGAGAGTATCTGCTTCACGTAGCCGCCCAGCATGTTGGCGATCTCCCCGAGGGCATCGTTCACGTCGTCGCCGACCTCGTCCACCTCCATCCCCAGCATGTTGGAGGTGATGCGCATGGCAAGGGTCTTCGGGCAGTGGATGGAGAGTATCCCGGTGTAGGTGCCGGCCAGTCCCACCATGCCGGTGACGCTGCAGTGGAAGGAGGTCACCGGCTCCTTGAGCGGGTAGCTGTCCTCCAGCGTCATCATCACCATGGTGTCGAACACCTCCTTGGTGGCGTTGATGACGTAGCTGGCGAGGTCCGCCTCCTCCAGATGGGTCGCGTGGGCGATCTCCCGGTTCAGTGACATCATAACATGCCTCCGAGCTTCTCATTGAGCTGGTCGGGGGTGAAGGGCTTCTTGATGCTGTCGCTCGCGCCGTTGGTGAGCGCCTCCTTCAGGATATCCTCGCCCCCTTCCGTGGTGATCATGACGATGGGGACCGTGACCCCCTTGGCCCGGACGCACTTGATGAACTCCAGGCCGTCCATGTTCGGCATGTTGATGTCCGAAAGGATCAGGTTGATGGTCTTTCCCTCCATGACGCTCAGCCCCTCGATGCCGTCCGCCGCCTCGTAGATGTCATCCACCTGGAGCCCGGCCTGGCGCAGGCTCCGGGAAATAATCTTTCTCATCGTCGAAGAATCGTCCACTATCAGTACGTTGCCCATGTTCTCCTCCTCCTTGGTGTTGGATGTGCCCGCGGCGCTCAGGGCGGCATTCGGGGATCTTTACAGTGGCATTTGTGCCGCGGGTGGTCCCGCGACGGCGGTGGCGCAGTTGGCTGGCGCCAGTTCAGGCTTCAGGTAGCTAATCGGCTCCGGCCTTGGAAACTTTAATCTTTAATGCGGCTAACTCCCGGCCAGCGGGAGAAGCACGGAGAACCGGCTCCCCTGGCCCGCCGTACTCTCCACTCCGATGCTCCCGCCGTGGGCCTCCACGATCGCCTTGCTGATGGTGAGGCCGAGGCCGGTACCCTTGAAACCCTGGGCGGTGCTCGCCCTGAAATACTTGTTGAAGATGCGGGGGAGTTCCTCGGGCGGAATCCCTATCCCGGTGTCGCTCACCTCGATCAGGAGTGCGCCGTCGCGCATCGCGCCGCTGACGCTGATCGCCCCGCGCCGTGGCGTGAACTTCACCGCATTGCCGATCAGGTTGGCGAAAACCCTGCCGATCTGCTTGTCGTCCAGCTCGAGCGGCGGGATGTCGTCCGAGATGTCGCTTGAGAAGAACGAGCCGTGCACCACGGCCTCTCGCTGGCCGTCGCTGCAGCACCCCTCCAGCAGCGCCCGGACGTCGCAGCGCCTGCGGTCGATCTGCAGGAGCCCCACCTCCAGCCGGTAGACGTCCAGCACGTCATCGATCATGGAGAGCATCTTCGCCGCACTCCGGTCCATTTCCCTGATGAACATGTGCAGTGAAGCGTCGACCTTCTCCGTCTCGCCGATAAGCGCCTGCACGTATCCCATGATGACGGTGAGCGGCGACTTCAGGTCGTGGGTCATCATGGCGACGAACTCCTCCCGCTGCCGCTTTTCCAGCTTCTCGCCTGTGATGTCGCGCAGTTCGAAGAGTTCGCCGCAGCTGCCGCCGGAATCCCGGAGCATGGTGGAGCGGACCGAGATCACGGTCCCCTCGATGCTCATCTCCACCGGCGCCTCGTGCAAGTTTTCGCTCAGCACTCGATAGATCGGGGTGCGCAGCGGAAGCATGTCCACCCGCTTGCCGAGTATCTCGGTTCGGCAAACCTGCAGCATCTGCTCAGCCTTCCGGTTGATGAACACCAGGGTTCCCGTGTCATTCAGCTGTAGTATGCCGGAATCGACCAGCTCCAGCAGCATTTCCGCTCTAACTTCATGGTCCACGCGCATCTTTCCTCCGCAACACAAACTGTTCCTTTGCAGTTGGCTTATCGGAATGCCCAGCAATAGCTTGAGCCCAATAAAGGCTTTCCCCCAAAGTTTACCAGTATTTTCCCGACAGCATAGTGAACCTGTCGTCCCCGCGCATTTTGCTGCGGTAACCAAAGGGTCAAACGGCAGAGGGTCAAACGGCAGAGGTCAGAGGTCAGAGGTCAGAGGTCAGAGGTCAGAGGTCAGAGGTCAGAGGTCAGAGGTCAGAGGTCAGAGGTCAGAGGTCAGAGGGCAGAGGGCAGAGGGCAGAGGGCAGAGGGCAGAGGTCAGAGGTCAGAGGTCAGAGGTCAGAGGTCAGAGGTCAGAGGGCAGAGGGCAGAGGGCAGAGGGATCAGGGATCAGGGATCAGGGATCAGGGATCAGGGATCAGGGATCAGGGATCAGGGATGAGGGATGAGGGGATGAGGGATGAGGGGATGGACGGCGGGCGGTGTAAAACAGGTGCGCGCCGGTATGACGCGCACCGGAATTATCTCTCTATCGAGAAGCCGTTCTTGTACCAGCCGACCAGGCCGTCCGACATCTGGAAGATTTCCCGGTAGCCCCGCGCGGCGAGGAAGTCGGCAGCGGAAACGGAGCGGGCGCCAACCGCGCAGTAGACCAGAAGCGGCCTGTCGCGCGGGATTTCCTGCACCCTTTTTTGCAGCTCTCCCAGCGGGATCAGCAGTGCACCGCGCAGGTGAGCCTGCCGGTACTCCTCGGGCGTGCGGACATCCAGGAGCACGATCCTTTTGTCCTTGGCGAGGAGCGCCTTAGCCTGGGTCGAGTTGATATTCCTCGTTACCCCGGCAAAGCACAGGGACGCGGCAACCGCGACCAGCGCACCAAGCATGACTACTAATTTGACTGCTTTTCTCATGACCAACTCACTCCTCGTATTCAAGCGTGTACCCCACATGTGCCGGGCGAAAGATTCCAGGAAACTCCCTGGCAAGCCGGGCCGAAGCGGCAAAGCCCGTGCAGTGGCCGGCGCAGATCTTCTTCACGCCGTAGCGCCTGAGCGCGCGGACCGTCCCTTCGATCTGCGCGCCGGACGAGAAGGCGAGGTGGCAGCCGCCGATCACCCCGTACAGCTCGGACACCCCGGTCTGCTGCCGCGCGTGTTCCACCGTGTTCACGACCCCGGCATGGCAGCAGCCCAAAAGGAGCAGCAGCCCCTTTTGGGTCAAAATGACCAAGGACTGGTCGTCCAGAACGCCGTCACTGCAGCAGCCGGTGGAGTCGCAGAAAAGGCCGGCGTCTCCCTCCTCGAAACTTGCCAGTCGCGGCACCTCGCCGGTCAGGAAGATCCCGGGCGCCACCTTGCGGAAGGCGTCGCTGTAGGAGAAGCTGGCCCCCATGCCGGCCAGGAACTCCTCGGCATACGGCAACCCGATGGCCCGGGGAACGCCGTCCCTGATCGTATAGCGCCGGGCGAACACCCCGGGGTGGGCCAGCACCTGCTTGGCCCCGCAGCTCTGCAAAAGCGGCCAGAGCCCGCCCGCGTGGTCGAAGTGCCCGTGCGACAGGACGACCTGCCTCACGCTCCTCAGGTCGAGGTTCATGCGCTGGGCGTTATGCAGCAGGGTGAGCCCGCCTCCGGTATCGAAAAGGATGGACTCCCCTTCGCGCTCGATCAGGGCCGCAAAGCCGTGCTCGCCGAGAGTGCCGGAAATCGGCCCCGCGTTGTTATCGCACAGGATCCTGACCCGGCAGGTCATTTGCAGCAGTTTTTTTGCGGCAGCTTCGGCACCCCGAGCTTTTCCAGGATGGTCATCATCGGGCACCAGTTGGTGAAGCCGGACTGGAGCAGGTTCAGTCCGATGAAGGCCGTGAACCAGAGCCATCTCGGGTCGTGGTAATGGGCGAGTGCCAGCGAGGCGAGGGTGAAGCTGCCTGCGATGAGTCTCAAAAGTCTGTCGACATACATGGTTCTGCTCCTATTAGGTAAGGTAACCCTTGACCCCGGTCCATACAACGGCAGAGAGGGGAGATCCTGCAGGGACGGCCCGGTGGGTCGCCCCTGCGATATGAAAACGTGAAGTCCGACAACCTCCTAGAGGTCCGTTTCAGGTGATATTCCCCTGGCCAGGAGCAGCTCGGCCGCCTTGCCGGCGACGCTGGAGGTGAGCTTGACGCAGCCGCTCTTGCCGTGCGCCGTGAGGATCTTGCAGCAGGTCGCTCCGTTGTTCTCCTTAAACCAGATGTGCAACTCGCGCGTCATGGCGGCGACGGCCTTCTTGTCGCCGTCCATGGCCAGCCCGAGCGCCATGGTCCCGCCGGAGACCGCGCCGCAGATGCATCCGGCCCCCGAACCGCCGCCGAAGCCGCCGGCCATCTGCACCACCTGGTCGGGGACCTGCGGCGCGAACACGTTTTTCACCGCTGCGAGCACCGCCTCGGCGCAGTGCATCTTACCGGAGCGGTAGAACCGCTCCGCTTCCAGGGCGACCTGCGCCGCCAGATCATCGACATCAGCTGCAGCTTCTTTCTTTAACCAGAACATCCTGCCTCCAAACTTTAATATTGCTTACGATAAATTGCGTCCTGCACCGGGCGCGGCATAATCCTACACCGGATTCCCTACGTCTGTCCCGCTAAAAATACCCATTAGAATCAAAACCGGCACGCGGATTAAACGGATGTTACCGGTAAATACAGATTAGGCAGAACCAAGAGAATCAAACTTCTGGTCCAGTCAAAAAAAGTTTTAGCTTGATCTGATTTTATCCGTTCAATCCGTTCAATCCGTTCAATCCGTTCAATCCGTTCAATCCGTGTGCGAGTCTTAGGTTTGCTTTTTTTTATGCCGCTCCTTCCAGGACTCCACCATGAAGTAGAGGATCGGGATGGTGATCCTGGATAGGGTCGTGGAGGCGATCTCGCCGCACATCATGGCGAGCGCCAGGCCCTGGAAGATCGGGTCGAACAGGATCACGAAACTTCCGACCACGACCGCCGCCGCGGTCAGCAGCATGGGACGGAACCGGACCGCGCCGGCGTCGATGATCGCCTCATCGAGCGCCATCCCCTCGCGGCGGCGCAGCTCGGCGAAGTCGATCAGGATGATGGAGTTCCGCACGATGATGCCGGCCAGCGCTATGAAGCCGATCATGCTGGTGGCGGTGAAGAACGCCCCCATGAGCGCGTGCCCCGGCAGGATGCCGATCAGGGTGAGCGGTATCGGGGCCATGATGACGATCGGCGTGGTGAAGTCCTTGAACCAGGCGACCACCAACACGTAGATGAGGATCATGACCGCGGCGAAGGCGGCGCCCAGGTCGCGGAACACCTCGTAGGTGATGTGCCACTCGCCGTCCCACTTGATCCCGGGACGCTCCTCGCTCCAGGGCTGGGAGGCCGCCCGCTGTTCGATCCGGTACCCCCCGGGGAGCGAGATCTTGTCGATTTCCTTTTGCATCTTCAGTATCGCGTAAACCGGGGCCTCGATGACGCCGGCCACGTCGCCGGTGACGTACACGACGCTCTTCAGGTTCTTGCGGTAGAGCGACTTCTCATCCACCCCTTTCACCACATGGACCAGCTCCGAGAGCGGCACGTTCCCCTTGGCGCCCGCGACGTAGACGGAGGAGAGCGCCGAGAGATCGCTGCGCGAGCCGACCGGCAGGCGCAGGTTGATGTAGACCGGCTCCTTCTCCCCGGCCACGTGCATCAGGCCGGCCTCGGAGCCGCCCACCGCGATCTGCAGCGTCTTCACCACGTCCGCGGCGTCGACCCCCGAGAGCGCCGCCTTCTCGCGGTCCACTTCGAAGCGGTAGCTCGATTTGTCATCCTCCTGGTACCAGTCGGTATCGACCACGCCGGGGGTCGACTTGAAGATCTCCTTCACCTTGGCGGCGATGGCGACCCGGCTCTCCTGGGTGGGGCCGTACACCTCGGCGACCAGTGTCGAGAGGACCGGCGGCCCGGGCGGGATCTCCGCCACCTTCAGCCTCGCCCCGTAGCGGTCGGCGATCGCCTTCAGGGAGGGACGGATCCTTTTCGCTATGTCGTGCGACTGGTTCTTGCGCTGGTCCTTGCCGACCAGGTTCACCTGGATCTCCGCCACGTTGGCGCCCTTGCGGAGGTAATAGTGACGCACCAGACCGTTGAAGTTGAACGGCGAGCTGATCCCGACATAGCTCTGGAAGTCGGTCACCTCGGGCACCTTGCGCAAGGCGTCCCCCATCTCGGCGATCATGCGTGCGGTCTCTTCCAGCGTGGTCCCGTCCGGCGCGTCGACGATCAGCTGCAGCTCGCTCTTGTTGTCGAACGGGAGCATCTTCACCGTGACCAGCTTGAAGTAGACCAGTGAGCAGGAAAGGAGCAGCAGGAGAACGACCAGCGACAGGAAGCTGTAGCGTACGACTTTTTTGTGCAGCAGCGCCCCCATGATGCGCCGGTAGAAGCCGGTCATCCAGGATTCCTCCGGCGCCGCGGACCCGCCGAAGTGGGACTCCCCTTTCATGAAGCGGTAGGCGAAGTAGGGGGTGACGGTGAGCGCTATCAGCAGCGAGAAGATCATCGCCAAGGAGGCTCCGACCGGGATGGGCCGCATGTAGGGGCCCATGAGCCCCCCGACGAACCCCATCGGGAGGATGCTCCCGATGACGGCGAGGGTGGCGAGCATGGTCGGGTTGCCGATCTCGTCGACGGCACGGACCGCCGCCTCCAGGGGCTTCAACCTGGTCGTGGTGAAGTAGCGGTGGATGTTCTCCACCACGACGATGGCGTCGTCCACCAGGATGCCGATGGAGAAGATCAGGGCGAACAGGGTGATCCGGTTCAGCGTGTAGCCGATCCTGTTGAAGATGAACATGGTGAGCGCGAGCGTCACGGGAATGGCGATGGCCGCGACCGCGCCCGCGCGCCACCCCATGAAGAGCGCGATCAGAATGGTGACCGAGATGGCGGCCAGGAACATGTGGAACAACAGCTCGTTGTTCTTATCCTTGGCGGTCTCGCCGTAGTTCCTGGTGACGGTCACCTGCATCTCGGCGGGGATGATCTTCCCCTTCTGGAACTCGACCCTTTTGACCAGATCCTCCGCCAGCCAGGTGGCGTTCGCCCCCTTCCTCTTGGCGACCGAGATGGTGACGGCAGGGTAGTCCCCCGCGCCTCCCTTGATCCCTTTGCTGGCAGCAGCGGGGCCCAGACCGAAAAAGACGTAGTCCTTCGGCTCCTGGACGCCGTCGCTAACCGAGGCTACGTCCTCGAGGTACACCGGACGGCCGTCCTTGACGCTCACCACCAGCCGCTTCGCACCGGCCGCATCGTTTAGGAAACTACCGGCGTCGAGGGTGTAGTCGCGGTTACCCGAGGAGATTTCCCCCGCGCGCCGTGCCACGTTCGCCTTCTCGAGTGCCCCCATGACGGCAAGCGGCGAAAGCCCGAAGGAGGCGAGCCGGCCCGAGTCGAGGCGCACCTTCAATTCCCGGGGCAGCCCCCCCTTGATCTCGGTTTCCGCGACGTTGTCCGCCTTCTGCAGTTCGTCGCGAAGCTCCTGCGCCACCCTTCTCAGCGCATGGTGGTCGTAGCGCTCGCTCCAGAGGGTGAGGCTCAGGATCGGGACGTCGTCGATCGACTTGGGGACCACCAGCGGCTCGAGAGAGCCGGGGGGGAGCAGGCCGCGGTTGCTCATGACCTTGTTGTACAGGTTGACCAGCGACTGCTCCTGGTTCTCGCCCACGACGAAGCGGACCGTCACAATCCCCATGCCGGGCTGGCTCGCCGAGTAGACGTACTCGACCCCCTTGATCTCCCAGATCTTCTTCTCGAACGGTGCGACCAGGCGCTGCTCCACCTCTTGGGGGGAGGATCCCGGCATCGGCAGGTAGACGTCCACCATCGGGACCACGATCTGCGGCTCCTCCTCGCGCGGCGTGGCGAGGATGGAATAGAGCCCCAGCAGCAGCGATGCGCCGACGATGAGCGGGGTGAGCTTGGAGTCTATGAAGGCGCGGGCGATCTTCCCCGCGAAACCGAGGTTATTCATGCTTCTCTCCAGTTGGTCATTGAACCTTGGCACCGTCCGTTACCTTCTCCGCGCCCGCCGTCACGATCCGCTCCCCGGCGCTGAGGCCCGAAAGGACCTCCACGCGGCTTCCGAGTGCTGTACCGAGCTTCACCAGGCGAAGCCTCGCTATCCCTTCCCGGGTGACCACCCAGACCGAGGTCAGGGCACCCCGCTCGACGACGGCCGCAGCCGGGACGGCGATCCCCTGGCGGGTGCCGACCCTGAAGAGCGCCTTGCCGTAGGTTCCCGATCTGAGCCCCCTGGCGGGGAGATCGACCTTCACGGTGAAGGTGCGGCTCACGGGATCCACCATCGGTACGATCTCGGAGACGCGGCCGGTGGCGGGCGCGCCCGGCACGGCTATCCCGACCTGGTCGCCCTGCTTCACCTTGCCGAGGAGCCCCTCGCCGGCCGCGACCTCGAGCCGGAAACCGTCGTCTCCCTCGACCGTGACCAGCGGCGTACCGGGGAACACCGTCTGCCCCGACTCCACCTGTTTTGCCACGACCACACCGGAGATCGGCGAGGTTACCTTGCCGTAGCCGGCAATGGTTCCTGCCCCCCTGGAGCTCTGCCGGGCCTGGCTGAGCCTCGCTTCGGCCCGTGCCACCCCTTGATCGGCGACCTCCTGCTCCATCTGGCGCACCTCGAATTCCTGGGGTGTCACCGCCTTCTCGTTTAAGAGCCTGCGGTACCGGCCGAAGGTCGCGTCGGCGAGCTTCTTGCGGGCGCGCGCCTCCTCCACCCCGCGGGCGGCCTCCTCGACGCCGGAGGCAGCGCCTGCGGCAGCGGCACCGCCTTCAACGGCCTCGATGGCGACCAGCAGCTTCCCCTTGGTCACCCGCTCCCCCTCCTTCACGTACACCCCGCTCACGCTCCCGGCGATCCTGGCCGAAACGGCCGCGTAGTTGCGCGCCTTTACCGTCCCCACCGCCTCCTGGACCTCCGGAATCGACTCCACGGCCACCGCGGCAACGCTCGCCCCCTGTACCGCCACGGGCGCGCCCTGCGCCGCGGGTTTTTCCGCGTCCTTCTTGCCACAGCCAAACGCCGACGCTATCAAAAGAGCGATAACCGCGCCCTGAAAGGTTCTCATCGCAACACCTCCGTCATGAATACACCCGCTGTAAAATAAATCTGCGCAGCCGACCGCAGGTAGCTGTTCTCGACCTCAACCAGGTTCGCCCTCGACCTGTTCAGCGCCGCCTCGGCGTCCATCAGCTCGACCATGGGCGACAGCCCGTTCTCAAAACGAAGGCCCACGAGGCGCACCCCCTCCTGCGCGGCCTGCAGCGCGGCACGGGCGGACTCAAGCTTTCCGGCCGCCTCCTGGCGGCGCAGCACCGCTTCGGTCACCTGCAGCGCCACTTCCCTGCGGTCGTTCTCCAGCCGGGCAGCCGAGGCCTTCCTGCCGAGTTCCGCTTTTCCCTTCTGGTGGTAGCGCCTGTTGCCGTCGAAGAGCTCCCAGCGCAGCATGACGCCGACACTCCAGGAATCGTTGTCATAGCCAAGCGGCAGGTCCCGGTCGTTCACCTGGTAGGCCGCGCTGGCGTAAATGGTCGGGAGATAGGCATTGCGCGCCTGCTGCACGGCAAGCTCACCCTTTTCCACCGTCTTTTCGGCCGCTCTCAGCTCGGGCCGGTTCTTCTGCGCCAACGACAGGAGATCGCCTTGCGAAGGGAGCTCCGCCAGGTTCGTCGCTTCGCCGGGGAGCTCGCCGATGTCGAGAGCTTCCCCCTGTTTGCCCCCCACGACGAGGTTCAGCCGCAGGCGCGCGAGCAGCAGGTCGTTGCTCGCCGAGATGAGCCGCTGCCGGGCCTCGGAGAGTGCCGTGGCAGTCCGCAACTGGTCCGATTTGAGGCCGACCCCGTCCCTCTCACGCACCTCCGCCAAGCGGCCGTGCTCCCGGGCGTCCGCCACCGCCTGGTCCGCAACGTCGCGAAAGGCCTTGGCCCTGCGCACGTCGAGATAGGCGTTATAGACCCGAAAGGCGACCTGCTCCCGTGCCAGATCCAGGGAAACCTTGGCGGCTTCGGCCTCCTTTGCCGCCAATTGGACGTCGGCCGAGATGCCGAAATCCAGCAGGGGCTGCTCCAGCTTCAGCGCGCTTTTGAAGTCGCCGCGTGCGCCGGGGTGGTTCAGGGTATCTTTGGCGAAGTCGCTGTCGGGATTGATGCGGGCCTCGTCCAGCTTCATCAGGAAAACGCTGCTCGGGGTATTCGAGAGCGCGGCTCCGCTCTCCAGGTAGAGGTGGGGGAGATAACGGCTCCGGCTGGCGGCGACCTCCTCCTGTGCGGCTCCCTGCTCCAGGGTGGCGGCCTTCAGCAGGTGGTTGCTTTCCAGGGCCCGGGTGATCGCATCGCGCAACGAAACAACCTCCCCGAAGGCCGGGGCCGCGCAGGTAGCAATCAGACAGGCGATCAGCATTACGAACTTTTTGTTCACCCAGAACCTCCGATCGGGTAATAGTCAATATCCAGACTCAGTATATATATGAATCATTATATATATTCCAATTGGCTCAATGTCAAGCCATTTGGCCGCTAACCGCCCTTGCCTCCACGATTTTTTTCGGCTAATGATGAAACGCGACTAAAGATAGGTCGCTTTGGAAGCGCGGTGCCCTGAGTGCAATCCGCGTGGAGTCGATGTAGCTGGATCGAATAGAAAATCAGCGCTCAGCAGGGAAATTGCATCGTTTCTACAGGCGCTGCCGCCCCGAGCAAGCCTGCCGGCCACAGAGCCGGTAGCGGACGATTGGTTTCAGGGGATGATTGCGATATCTTTCGGGGCGCTTCCCACCGGGATGGTAACAACGCTGTTTATGTCATTCGCTGTATCGATCGACTCTGATTGACAGATCGACATACCTTAAATACCGCCCATGTCCGCCTCTGTCAAGGGTCGAGGCAGGATTGTCCTGCCGAAAGACAAGGCACCCGCAAGGGGTGCCCCTACAGGACCGGCGTTTTATTGGCATGACTGTGATTCAGGGGGATTTGATCTGCTCTCGGCAGCCACCCAAGCCCGCGGCCTACCCACCTGACCGGACATAAGAAAAGCCGGCCGCATGTAGCATGCAGGCCGGCTCTTGTTGTCAAACATTGGGCGCCTCGCCTCAGGCAGCCTGGTTCAGCAGGTAGCGACCAGTCCAATCCTTGGAAAACTGGAACGCGGTCCGTCCACAGCGCTTGGTCTTGTCGTGCGACCATTTGATGGCGTCCAGTTCCAGTTCCTTGGTCCAGGGGATATCAAGGTTCCTTTTGCGCGCCTCCCTCTCGACGCAGAGACGGACGGCGTCGAGGTAGCGGTCCTGGGAGAAGACGTGGAAGGCGACCCAGAGGCCGAAACGATCCGAGAGGGAAACCTTCTCCTCCATCGCTTCGCTTTGCTGCAGCTCCCCGTTCACGAACTTGCCGCCCAGGAGGTCGCTGTCGTACTCAGGCAGAAGGTGGCGGCGGTTCGATGTGACGTAGATGAGGACGTTCTCCGGGGCCGAATAGACTGAACCGTCCAGGGCGCTCTTCAGCATCTTGTAGCTCAGCTCCCCGACCTCGAAGGTCAGGTCGTCGCACAGAAGGATGAAGCGGTACGGCTGGTCTTCCACGGCGTTGAATATCTCGGAGAGGTAGATCAGGTCTTCCTTCTCGACCTGGATCACGCGCAGCCCCTCGCTGCCGAACTTGTTCAGGAGCGCCTTCACGATCGACGATTTGCCGGTGCCGCGCGAGCCCCAGAGCAGGGCGTTGTTGGCGGGGAGCCCCTTGAGGAACTGGCGCGTATTGCTGACCATCACCTCTTTCTGCTTCTCG
>Ga0209540_10000400_pt1 | contig 42405 bp, 36 predicted proteins | sample BarGraIncu01121A_FD_184501 | JGI IMG/M metagenome (GOLD analysis project Ga0209540, IMG submission 184501) | Arctic peat soil microbial communities from Barrow, Alaska - Barrow Graham LP Incubations 011-21A (SPAdes) (version 2) | ecosystem: Environmental > Terrestrial > Soil > Wetlands > Peat... | reverse complement strand
GACCTTCCGCCCTTGTCCGTAAAACTGTAAAGCTCATCGACAATCGCCTCACCTGATTTGAGGGTGAAGAGCTCTAGCGGTTCAAAAGCAGGGGTGGCGACCTCACAATACCCCCATAGCTCTGCAAGATCTCTAAAGCGCGATTCTACGAAGCGTCGCTGTCTCATTTCCGAAGGCAAGAGATCTCGAGTGCCACGAGGTCGCGTGAGTGGTGTACTCTTCCCTACTGTCCCTTTCGGATCGCTCACCTGTGCCCCATCCCCTTCTCCACGTAATCGCTGGCTCTGAACCTAACAAGACTTAGATAGCTCATTAATTATGGCTCTTGCGTTGCTTAAGGGTTAGTCTTTGATGTCGACACGTATAAGATGCGCGTCGTTTCTTCAAGAACTGCTCAAGAAGTATGACGCCTCGGTTCCTAATGCTTCGTTAAAGCATTCCTATCAGCTGTGAAAGCCGGTCAAACGCGTTTAGAGGCAATAAGTTAGTCGGCAAAACTGCAAGACAGTAAAGATAGCCCGCAATACACAATAGCGCGAACGGGATAAGGAACTGTATGCGCTTTTTGGGCAAAATCGCGTCAAACCCGATAATGAGCGCAAATGGCGCAATCGGGAGCAAGTACCGGCTGAGATCCCCGTGGAGCACAAACAGTACCGGAACGAACATGAAGAACGCGTAAAGGAAGAGCTCTCGGTATCCCTTCTGATACAGCTGGACAATCCCGATGCCGTAGATGAAAAATAGGAGGACATAGAGTTCAGCCGCAAACGCGCTGCTGCTTTCGGCCATTACAGCTTGTGCAGGAATTACCTGCAAGGGGATGCCGATAAGTGCTTGGTTCACAGCAAAATAGGCGAAGAAGTTGCCGAGGGAGTACGCGTAAAACGAGAATAGCAGCAACAACGAGGCTGGAATAGCGAGGGCCAACGAAAACCTCCGTACTGTCAGTTTCTTGTTCCACAGCCACACGCCAATCAAAACAGGGAAAGTGATGATTCCCCATATTCTCGTGAGCGTCGTGAAAGCGCCCAAAAGGGTGGCTTTTGTCGCTTCGTCTTTCTTCAGGAAATAGAGCATCAACAGCGTAAGCAGGATGAAGAGCGGTTCCGATGCGCCGATGCTCCTGTAAAGGAACCACCGAGGCGGAAAGAACAGGAACAAGAGCGCGGATGAAAAAGGATCATGGACAAGCTTGAACCTCGTTAGGAGAAGGTAAAAAACAACGACCGCTGCTGCTGAGATCGCCAGATTCGCGACGAGCATCGCTATAAAGGGCGACAACGCGAGCGAAAAGAGCCAAATTATGATAGGATATCCAGGCAAGTGCGCAGCAAAGTACGATGCTGGCAAAAAATTCGCACTGTAAAGTGGCGAAGCCGGAGTATAGAACGTTTTTGAAACGACGACATACAGCGGTCCGTCGTAGTAACGCTCAAGCACCTGGATTCCTGTGACAGGCAGCTTCACGCCGAGAACGGCATCAATGTTGAGGGCGAATGGAAGGTACAAGAGCAGCGATGAGATGACAGAAACAGCGATTAGGATGACAATCTCAGATCTCTCTTTCATGTCTAGCGTCGGCGTAATATGACGCCGTTTCCTGCGATTTGTCAGTTAAGATCTAAAACAAGGGGGCGCGCTTAATAAGCATTATGATGTGCCGTATTCCTCACGGGGTAAGGGCTCTGCAGCTTGCTTGGTAATTCGAGTCAAATTAGCAGCAAAAACACAATACTAGTTAAGCAGAGTCCGACGCTCGTACCATTAACCGCTCCTGATTCTGTTTGATTGCGGCCATAGCAGTTCTTTTTGTTGATTGTCCAAGGTTACATATTTATTATCAGCGCTGAAAACAATTCCCGATGCCTTCCTTAGACACGATCCTTACGAGACTTGCAAATGGAGAGATTACTCAAAACGAAGCCGAGCGTATTATCCGGCGCGAAATGAAAATTGACCAATATACAAAGGTTGCTGACATAGCAAAGCTCGATACGGCACGAATGCACCGGGTAGGAATTCCTGAAGTTGTCTTAGCTGAGGGCAAAAAAACTGAAGATCTGATCGCTATCGTTGAAACGCAACTCAAGACTGAAGGCCGGGCGGTTCTCACACGGGTCTCTGAGCAGCAACTGCAGGCACTTCAGCAATTTGACATCGAATGGCATGATCGCGCCCGTATCGCAGTCATTGGAGAGAAGCCCCATTTTCAGCGTCGCGGATTGGTTGGCATCGTTTGTGCCGGCACTGCCGACATTTCAGTAGCTGAAGAGGCTCGTGTCGTTGCAGAAGAGTTTGGTTGTAATACTATCAGGTCTTACGACGTCGGCGTGGCGGGTATTCACAGACTTTTCCCCGAGCTTAAAAAGCTGCTTGACGCGGACGTGCTCATCGTTCTCGCTGGCAGAGAGGGGGCGCTTCCGACCGTCATCGCTGGGTTGACCGATATCCCTGTTATTGGCGTTCCGGTCTCCACGGGGTACGGGTTTGGTGGAAAAGGAGAAGCAGCGTTGCTAGCGATGCTTCAATCGTGCTCTGTTTTATGCGTGGTAAACGTGGATGCCGGCTTCGTCGCTGGTGCTTTCGCCGCAAAAATCGCGAACAGAACGGCACATCTTCCAGTGATAGATGGTTGAACGAGTGCAATTCTCGCTAGTTCTACATAGATGCGCGAACACGTTGACACTAATGCAAAAGCTGCCCGATGCTCTGCTTTATCTCCTCAAGACTATCCGTTTCGAAGCCAAAATAGTCAGCGAACGCTTTCGTGGTTCGCAATAATCTCGTTCTTCCGTGAGGCTCGGATTCGACGAGCTTGCGCGCCTCAAGTTCGTGAACGTGCCCGTACGCCTTATTTCCCCGAATTTCAGCAACCTTCGACTGCGTGACAGGTTGATGGAACGCTATGACCGCAAGCGTGCGCAACACTGGCGTTTCGAGATCGCGCTGCGCGATTGGCCTCACCGCGTCAGCGTACTCACTCTTTACCTGCATGACCACGTCTTCATCGGTCTGAACTATCTCAAGAGCGCCCCCCTCCCTGTATTCTTTGACGAGTGACGCCACAATACCTTCTACATCGGCATCAATACTCACGATTGACTCAAGCTCAATAAGAGTCAGTGGCCTCCCCGCGACGAACAACGCTGCCTCTACAAGGTCTCTATCGTTCATTTCGCTACCGAATGTCGCACGGACGTCAAAGATCTTTGCATGTGATTGAGAGGTCGCCGAACAGCTCTTTTTGCTCTAGCTGGATTTGGCGCCGTGTTGCCATAAAGAGCAACGGGATATAGGTTTCAACAATGGCTTCAACCGTGTTATCGACAATGAGCTCGCTAAAAAGAACCTGATCACGCAGCGCGAAGCGGCGCTTAAGCTCACGTTTCATGTGTTTCACTTGACCTTCGATGTCCTCACTATGTGCTACTCCAACAGCATCGAAGTCTTGCACTTGAAGCTGCATAAACCGTCGAACATCAGACTTTTCCTTGCGCTTTGTCGCTTTCTTAAGCTCTTGAATGAGCTCTGAGAGCGTGACCGGCCGTTTCGCATGCCGTCGCAACTTCGACTTAAGTGCCGGGAAACACGCCTGAAGTTCGTCTTCAACCGATTCTTCTTCGTACAGGTCTTCCGGTTCTGACTCTTCAAGGGCATCTGATTTCATCCTTAATAGCATTGACGCGAAAAGAAGCGTTCTGCTCGAAACTCGTAAATCGAGCTTCTCAAGCTCGGCGACCCGCGCAAGAAACCTGTCGGTGACGTCCACGATATCGATATCCCAAGGATCAATCTCTCCGTTTTTCGCAAGGGATACTAAGATGTCGATCGACCGCTCATCAAAGTCTTCCTGGGCGGCGCCGTTGACGGCATCGGAGCCCCCGCCACTTGTCAATTCAACTTCACCCCAGTAACGCTCGAAATGTTGCCCTCCTGCATTGAGACGCCGATAGTGCGATTTGCCGCCTCGATCATTGGTTTTCTGAGCGAGACAACGATAAACTGAGCATTTGACGAGAGCTTCTTGATCATCCGTGCGACGCGCTCGGCGTTTGCACCGTCCAAGAACATATCGATTTCATCAAACATGTAAAACGGTGCGGGTAGGTATCGCTGAATCGCGAATATCATCGCGAGCGCGGCAAGGCTCTTCTCGCCACCAGACAATGCCTCAATTCTCTGGACGTGTTTTCCCTGTTGCCATGTCCGGATAAAGAGACCCCCATCGAAGGGGTCGTCGTAGTTCTCCAGCGCGAGCTCACCCGTAGCGCCCGAGAGTTCGGCATAGATATCCTTAAAGTTCGCATTGATGCTGTGAAAAGCCGCCATCAACGCTTCCTTTTTCATCTGACCGTACCGGTCGATGCGTTCCAGTATCTCAGCTCGCTCGTTAAAGAGCGTATCCTTACGCGTGCTGAGATCTTGCCGCCGTCGTTCTACGTTGTCATAGTCCTCGATGGCCCGCATGTTCACGTCGTTCATCGATTCGAGCTGCGACTCGAGCGTCCGCAACCCCGCCAAGACAGCCTCATATGGTTCATCAAACGGCACGTCGTCAATCTCGCCCGCCTCAGCTTTAAGCTCGTCGAGCCGGGCCTCAAGCTCCAGCCGCTGATAGTCGAGCGCATCTATGGCCTGCTCCGTGCGTTCAATCCCGCGTTGTATATCAGCTTTAGCCGTCTCCTTAAGGCTGATCTGTGCTAGTAGCGCATCGCGTCCTTGCCGCATGTCTGAAAGCTCGCGCGTAAGATCTTGCTCGCGGCCGCAAACGTCGTCGAGTTCGTGCTCCAAACGCTTTGCAGCCTCTGTATGTTCGCGAATGCTGCCTCGAAGCTCCTTGATCCGCTCATCCGTCGTTTGTGCGTTCTCATTGGCATCGCAGAGTTTCTTTTCATTGTAGTCTTCCTGAAGATGGAATTCTGTGATGGTTGTGTCGCACTTGCTTACTCGGTTCTGGAGCCTTCGGATCTCGTCTGCGATCTGGGTAATCTCATCTGCGAGTTTCGAAGCGTCAGTATCCTTAAGCTGCTTCTCAAGGTCGGCTATATCCCTCTCGAGAGAGGTAATAGCTTCACTGTGCAGTGCTTCCTGCTCCTCAAGCTCATTAATTTGCGCGCCCGCCTGCTCTTTCTCCTCACGCATCGCAGCGAAACTGATTATCCTTTCGTTCGCCAACGTTTCCGCTTGAGCTTTTCGCGCCTCGAGGGCCGTAACCTCTCGCGTTAACCGTTCCTGCTCGCTCTGGGCACTAACGAGATCATGTCGCTTCTGGAGTAAAAGATCGTCCACTTGGCTTAGTTCCTGCTGCAGGCGCGCACGTTCCTGCTCGTACTCGCGTATCTGCCGTCCGAGCTTATGTAGTTCTTTTTCGTCGCCAGCGATAAACTTCAGTGCTCTTCGATCAATACCCCCCGTCATCGCACCGCTCACCTCGAGAAGTTCGCCCTCGAGGGTCACCATTCGGTACTTACCGATAAGGTCGCGGGCCGTCTCGAGCTCAGTGACCACAACCGTCCTCCCGAAGACATATGAAAACGCCGCTGTGTACGCTGGATCGAACTGAATGAGGTTGATCGCGTAATCGATGATGCCATCGCGCGCTTGAAGTGTCTCGCGGTGGACTGGCTTCAACTTGTTAAGCGGTAAAAAGGTCGCCCGCCCTGCATTGTTTTCTTTCAGAAATGCGATGGCACGCGCCGCGTCGCCGTCGTTGTTAACGACAATGTTGCGTAGACGGGGGCCCGCTGCTATCTCGAGTGCTGTGGCATATCGCGGATCGACACGCCCGAGTTCCGCGACAACGCCTCGCACCCCTTCTAGCTTAGCGGCCATAATTGCCTCCACCGCTTTACCGAAGCTCTCTTTTAGACGCGTTTCTGCCCGAACGAAATCTTGGTTAGTTTGAATGAGCCGCCGTTCGATCGTTTCGATTGCGAGCTTGAGATCCTCACGTCGGGCCTCGAGGTCTTTAATGTCCTCTTGAGCTCCTCGTTCTATTCGTATCAATTCAGCCCGGCTCTGGCGAATGGTCTCAAGGTTACTTTCAGCTTCCGCAATGTCTGAGCTCGCTACGTCTATCTCCCGCTCGACAGCATTTACATCCGTTGAAGCACGACGTATGATGTCGAGCACGCGGTCTTTTGCGCGCACGACATCCCCGCGCTTGTCCTTTTCTTCGCCAAGCACCTTGCGCTTCTCAAAGAGGTCGTCGCGCGCTTGTGTGACGTCAGAGTCGAAGGTGGAAAGCTGTTCTTTTAGTGTGTTAAGGTTAAGCTCCTGCTCATCGAGCTCGCTTGCAAGGCTTGCACGCCGGACCATTTCAGACGCGAGATCGCGCTGAAGCGTCTCTTGTTTCTGCTTCAGTGTGCTCACCTCTATGAACGCCTTGCGCTTTTGCGTCTCGAGGTGCTCGACCTCCTTGCTTACAAATTCGATCCGGTTTTGGTGTTGCCCGATGTCCCCTTTGATGGCTTCAATGTGTCTCGCTAATTCGAGTTGATCGTTTTCGCCTTTTTCCGAAACCGCGTTGTTAAGTACGCTCAGCTGCCCCTCAAGGTCGTAGATCGCTTCCCGAGTCGCAGCGAGTTCATTGACCGCCTTATCCTTGCCCCGATGCTTTCTTTCAAGATCGCTCTCGATTGCTTTGATGTCTTTTGTGAGCTTATTGAGCTTTGACGCAAAGACCTTCTTTTCGTAGTCCCGTTTCTTTGTTTTAAGCTCTTGATATTTGAGAGCATACTCCCTCTCGACCTCAAGCTGCTGAAGCCGAAGCGCAATCTCGTTCAGTATAATATCAACGCGGTCAACGCGTTCGCGCACCACCTCGAGCTCATCCAGTGCGCGATCACGTCTCCGGTCAAACTCAGCTACGCCAGCGATCTCATCGAGGATCTTGCGACGCTCAAGGGGGCTTACCTCGATGATTCGGGTAATATCCCCCTGCAACACAACGTTGTAACCTTCTGGCGTAATACTCGCTTTCGAAAGCAGCTCGTGAATGTCACCGAGCGTGCACGACTTGCCGTTAAGATAGTAATAACTATAGTACCCGCTCGCAGTGCGGCGCACCTTGCGGGCGATCGTCACTTCTGAATCAGATGGAAGTTCAGCGTCTGCATTGTCAAATCTTACCTTAACCATCACCTCGTTGGCACCGTCGCCGTTAAAAATCAGATCAGTGAGCTTCTCAGCTCGCATCGTCCGAGACGTCGAGAGCCCGAGACAAAAGAGGACGCTGTCAACGATGTTTGACTTTCCCGAACCATTAGGTCCGGAAACAGCCGTAAAATCGTCAAAAAAAGGTATCTTTACCCTTTTTCCAAATGACTTGAAGTTTTGAATCTCTAGTTCTTTGATAAACATCGGTCCATCGGGCCGCGTGTTCGCTCACAGATCGCGATCAGCAATGATAATGTCGTCCCCAATGCGCCGCTCAGGTTTCGGAGGATAATTATTGTCCGCAATGACGTAGGTGGTCTCTTTTCTTCTCCGTTGCTGGCCAGTTAAGGGGGACTCATCACACGTTTCAGCATCGCTTAAAAACTCATCGTTTCCGTACACACCTGGAAGATGCGTCATTTCATGGACTGATGAGCTGACGTCTACAAGTTGATTGGTGATTCCGTTGAGGGTATCTGAGAGCTCGGATACCCTGCGCTCGAGCGTTGCCACTCGTTGTTCGAGCGTCGACCGTGTAGTGCCATCTTTGAGCCTTAAGCGATGCGGCATATCAACTAGATCGTCTTGATAGTGCATACCCTGCCTCGTATTCTAGTGCGGGGGGCAGCATCTTAAACTTTATGATATGTACTCGAACCACAACACGCGTTATTCCATTCACGGCGTAATCCGGCGACGATCGCGAGGAAAAAGAACGCTTTCTCGAATGTTAGCAAGACCAAGCATGGTCATCAAAAGGCGTTCAGCCCCGAGGCCCCACCCCGCGTGGGGCGGCATGCCAAAGCGAAACGCATCGAGATAAAATGCAAAGCTTTCAGGGGCAAGGAATTTGTCAGCGAGCTGTTTTGAGAGAAGCTGATGGTCGTGAATGCGTCGGGCCCCCGAAGCAAGCTCCATCCGTGGATGCATAAGGTCAAATGCATAGCAGAGGTTCTTATGCGGTTGCACGTAGAAAGGTTTCAGCTCACCGGGCCAATCAACGATAAAATAGTGCTCTCTAATTTCCGCTCCGACCGCTTTCTCAGCTGCTGTGTCAAGATCGTCTCCCCACGGGATATCTGCAATCTCAATCGCGTCTGCGTACGTTATCCGGCGAAAGGGGATGTGTGGAATAGAAAGGGTCACGCCTAGCACTTTGAGCGGAGCGCTGCACTGCTCAGTGATGACCACATAGACATGTTGGATAAGCTCTTCGAGGAGCCTCATGACCTCGTTGTCGTCCATAAATGAAGCCTCAACGTCTATCGAGGTGACCTCGTTGAGATGTTTGCGAGTGTCGTGTTCCTCGGCACGAAAGATAGGGCCAACCTCAAACACACGTTCCAGTCCAGCCGCCATCATGATCTGTTTATAGAGCTGCGGACTCTGATTTAAGAAAGCCTCGCGGTCGAAGTACGAGATGGGGAAGAGTTGTGTTCCACCCTCTGTCGCAGTTGCCACCATCTTTGGCGTCTGAATCTCGATAAAATCACGAGCGACGAGAAACGAACGCACTACATGAAGCATTTTCGCGCGAATGAAAAAAACAGCCCGTGTAGCAGGAAGTCGCACGTCCATAAAGCGCGAGTCAAGCCGCGTATCGAGTTCAGCAGGCACTTTGCCCGTAACGTCAAGCGGGAGCGGTGATTCCGCAGCGTTCAGGAGCTCTACCTCGTACGGTATGATTTCACAGCCTTGCGGTGCCTTCGGTTCTACTTTGACGTGCCCTACCACTCGGACCACAGATTCCCTGCTTAGGCGTCGCACACGTTCAACAAGTTCCGGAGGGACCTTCTTCTTTGGCATGGTGATTTGCATGATACCGTCGCGATCACGAAGCAAAAGAAAGCTGATGCCTCCGAGGTCGCGAAGCTCATGCACCCACCCCGCAACGGTAACGTCAGTTTCTGGGATGATGGCGCTTGACCGCGTCACCTTCATTGGAACCTCCGCATAACTGACGCTGCGTGTTCTGGTAACCCTTCGATCTGCGCGAACGAACGGACGAGGTCAGTAAGGCTCTCGAGCCCATCCTTTGTCAACACCTGAACGCTGGTCGTCTTCGTAAAGTGGTCGACGTTGAGCCCGCTCACGTACTTAGCGAAGCCCCCTGTCGGTAAAGTCGAACTCGTTCCGGTAGCATAATCCCCAACGGCTGCGGGCGTATAGTCGCCAACGCAGATCGCCCCGGCGTTCCGTATTCTTCCGAGGACATTGATGGGATCACGCACCATGAGTTCAAGATGCTCCGGGGCTAGGTCATTTATGAACTCAATACATTCATCCAAGCTTTCGCCCACGAGGATTGCGCTACCGCTCAGATCGATGAGATCCTTCCGTGACGCAGCTTCTCGCTGCACATTGAGCTCTTTTTCGACCTCGTGTGCGAGTTCCGCGGAGGTCGTGAGCAGGAAACCAGATGATTTTGGGCCGTGCTCGAGCTGGGCAATTATGTCAGCGGCGATAAACGCAGGGTTCCCTCCATCAGCGAGCACTGCGATCTCGCTGGGGCCCGCAGGGAAATCGATTTCAACCTCACTTTGCACGATGAGCTTCGCTGCGGTAACGTAAACGTTGCCAGGTCCTACGATCTTATCTACCTTTGGGACGCTCTCAGTCCCAAATGCCATTGCTGCAATCGCCTGTGCACCACCAATCTTATAGATCGCGTTCGCTCCTGCGATGTCAGCCGCAAGGAGCGTTGCCACGGGCACCGTGCCATCAGGCATCGGTGGGATACAGACAATGACCTCGCGAACGCCGGCGACCTTGGCCGGCACTATGTTCATCAGTGCCGTTGAGGGGTAGACTGCAAACCCCCCAGGGACATACGCACCGATACGATCAAGCGGGGTTGTCTTTTGTCCAAAGACGACGCCGGGAGCCACCTCGTGAAGCCACAAGTCACTATGCACCTGCCGTGTGTGGAACGAGGTGATATTGTCTGAAAGGTGGTATAACGCGTCGATGACGTCCTGCGAGGCATTTTCGTACGCCGAAAGGAGTTCGTCCTCTGTCACTCTAAGCCCGACGATATCGGCTTTGTCATACTCCAGTGTGTACTGCATGACAGCGGTATCACCGTTTTCTCTCACGTCGCCGACGATTTTCTGCACGTGATCCATAACCTCACGCACAGCAGCGTCCCGGTCGAGGAGACGGCTGAATTCAGCGTCAGTTACCTCAGATAAGCGTTTGCAGATCATAACAACAGAACCGTTAGAACGCGAAAGGGTATTAATCTTTATGGACACGCTGTTTGAGTCGATCTTAGTTCGCAAGACTCATTTCGAAGTATTTAAATAGAAAGAAACGGGCAGTACGAGCGCATGAGCGGGAAAGACCTGATGAGCGACATCACTATGGCCCGTAAAGAGCTCAGCATCGATAGACTGAAAAAAATACTAAAAGTGTGCCTTACTATCACCCGGAAAGCGAATTAATCGACAATGGGTGCGACGTAGCCGCAGTCTGGACATATCTTTCCTCGTTTACTAATCCGAAAGCCTGAGCGCTCGATGATGATCGCACCGCAGTCAGGGCAGAACGTGTTTTCGTATTCACTTGCGACGTTTCCTAGGTAGACAAAACGCAGTCCAGCTTGTGTCGCGAGGTGGCGTGCTTTTTTTAGAGTTTCCATCGGCGTTGCCGGACGATCGAGCATGCGCCAATCTGGATGAAAGCGCGAAAAGTGGATCGGAATGTCGCGGTCAACGCCAGCCGCCCATGTGCTAAAAGCACTGAGCTGCTCGTCGTCGTCGTTGAGCCCTGGTATAATGAGATACGTCAACTCGAGGTGAATGCCGCTCTCATGCATGCGCTCACATGTCTTGAGTACAGGGTCGAGACGCGCTCTGCAGACCCCGTTATAAAACTTCTTGCTAAAACCCTTCACATCAACGTTCGCCGCGTCAAGATAAGGACCAATCGTTTCGAGGGCCTGCGGGGTCATATAACCATTGGTGACGTATACTGTATACAATCCCGCTTCTTTAGCAAGGATCGCCGAATCGTAGGTATACTCAAACCAGATTGTCGGTTCATTATACGTCCACGCAATCCCGCTGCAGTTTCGCTCGAGGGCGAGCTGGACAGAACGCTCTGGCAGAACCTCTGTAGTGCCCAGTTCCCCTGCTTTAGCAAACGAAATATCGTAGTTCTGGCAGTGTTCGCACTTGAAATTGCAGCTCACTGAACCAAGCGAAAATACTTTCGATCCGGGGTAGAAGTGAAATAATGGTTTCTTTTCGATGGGATCGACGTTCATGGAGCTCACCTCGGCGTAGATGAGCGTCGCAAGCTTGCCGTCGAGATTCTGCCGCACATGACAGATCCCACGATCCCATTTCTTGATCTTGCACTCGTGGGAACACACGAAACAGTGGACGACCTCATCTGCAATCGGCTCCCACAGCATTGCATCTTTTATCACGAAATAAGCCCCTTTGTAATGTCTGTCGCGTCTGCTTGATCCACAGTAAGCTCAGCACGCGCAGCTAGCTCCATTTGCAGATTATTATCGCCCGAGCGTATTATCCTTTCGTATCAGTAACAACCACCTGAGGCTCACGCCCCCGCACCGCAACGCGTGACACAGTTCACGTGGCAGCCCGACTCGTCTAGCCAAACAACCTGAATCCCACCATGTTGTACGCGAAGGGCGCGAGCTTTCGCAACGACATCAGGTGAGACGTCTCAGCATGGCAGTAGATCAAACAGTGCTTGTCACAACGCAACATTTGCAGTCGGTCAGCCTGCGCCTTTTCTGAGGTCATGAGCGTCTGAAAGTCGTTTTCGAGGAGGTTTCCGAGTTTCGTGCCGATGGGCATGCACGGGTAAATGATATCGCCATTCGGCTCGATCATGACGCTGAGCGTTCGGCACGTGTAAGGCTGGTCAAAGCTCTCAATGTACGAACGGCTCGTCGTGAGCGTTTTTCCGTACTCGCGCTTTAGGCGTGTTATGATCTCGCGAAGCATTATCAGATCCGGCGTGAGGTCTTCAGTCCCGTCAAAGTTGAAAGCGGGCATCAGGAGAATCTTGTGGCCGTGCTCGTGCACTTTTTCTACTTTTTCCTCGATTTTGTCCATATCATGCTTTGTCACAACCGTTTGCACCGTCGTCTTAATTCCGAGATCGGTGAAGTAATCGAGCCGGTCAAACAGGTGCACGTTATCGTGCCCCTCGTCAATTGACAGCTGCAGAAAGTCGAAGTATTTCGCGTACTCGGCAAAGGGCCGGCGATCGATAAGAAGCCCGTTTGTAGTAAACAGAATGTAGTTTGAGCAGTCGTGTGTGTACCGCAGAACGTCGCCGATGTCCTTGCGCAGCAGGGGTTCCCCCCCTTCAAAGCTTATAGTGAAGGTGCTCGCTCGCGAAAGGTTGTCGATGACGGTGAACACGTCGCTCGTTTTAAGGTCAGGGATCTTGTCTGCCCACACGTTACAAAATCCGCACCGCAGGTTACATCGGTGTGTGATCTTAAATGATGCGTAAAACGGGTTATCAAAGTCGTTTCGCACGTAGTTAGAGAGGTACCCTCTGAGGGCCCGCATATTTCTGTTCATAATGCCTCGGCCAAAGTCTTCAGTCCGCTATGTGCTTAGAAAAAGCGCCAAGTGTAGACGGTTAGCGATTTAATTTACTCTTCAAATGGCGCGACATAGCATGACGTATGCTTGCTGCTTATCAATTTCTTGTCGTGAAACAAGCGCGCTGTGAGGAGATAGGTCCCTTCTTCGCTCGCGTAGAGCTGACTTACATATTTTTTCGCTTCGCCCAGCGCAATAAAGTCGATATCAATAACGTCCATGAGCGTGTGGGCTTTTGAGGGGGGGCGTGCAGCGATCTCTAGAGTTAAATTCTGAACGTCTTGACTGGCGTATACGACTGTTTCCGCTTCGATAGTCTCTTCGTAAGCCCAGTAAGGACGATTTGCAAAGAAGGTCTGGATCTCAGCCAGATCTTCCATGAGGCGCAGATCCTGATCGGGCGAGTACCAACTTACAAGCGTGCCGTTTCGGTATGCGGTTACGTGAAGGTAGAGCCGGCCACTATGGTTCGCAAAAACGTGAAAGTTGAGCGCTGCGGTGTCTTTGGGGTGTAATTCTTTCAAAAAATGAAAGGATCCGCTTGGTAGCACGTCGATATCGTGTGAGTTATAGGTAAACAGCGTCGCGCTTACGTCGGTAAGCGGCTCGGTTGACCGGTTTCTCAACTGAACGGTGAGCCAGTGGTGCCCTCGGTCGAGCGTATCCGACGCTACGTTTACCTCAAACGGATACTTGTTTCGTTCTTCCATTGGTACTTGAGCTACTTGATCTGCACTTTCGTAGTCTTTTCCACCTCAGTGGGCTCCTTCTTTGGCAAATTAACTTCGAGCACGCCGTTCTTGAATGAAGCTTCGGCCTTATCCGGCAACACATCAGCAGGAAGATCGATCACACGCCGGTACGATGCATAACCGCGCTCACGGTACGTATAGTCCTCCTCCTTGCGTTCGGTTTCGGTGCTCGATTCAGCGCTGATCTCCACCCGTTCAGGCTTGAGATTGAGTTCAATGTCCTCCTTTCGTACGCCGGGCATATCTGCGACGACCTGGAGTGCGTTGCCAAGGTCAAGTATGTCGACGCGCGGTTGCTTCAAAGCAGGCAGCGACGCCTGTGAGGGGAAGACGCGTTCGAGTGTTTCCTCCATATTAGCGCGAAACGAGTCGAGCAGTCGACGCATTTCACCAAAGGAGTCACTCATCCAGTAGTCTTTCGGCGTTAGTCGCTTCTCTTCGTCTTTCTTTTCGTCAGTCATAAAATCATCATACTAAGTACCGCATCGGAGGTAATAAAACATATGCAAGGAAAAAACAGTTGAGGGGGGCGCTTTACGACGAGAACGTTTACCGTAGAAATAGGTCGCGACCGTTTTGCACGCAGGCCTTCTGTGCACGATCAGCGTATCCTTCGACTGTAAGTGCGCGCAAAACCCGAGCGACTGACAGACAATCCGAGCGCTGGGAGCTCAGGTCACTATTAACGACAAACTTCGCGTCTGGACATCCAATAATCATTCCTACGGCCTCGCGGACGGACGCTTTGCCCGGCTGGACGGTAATGCCTATATAAGTCCCTGCCTCGAGCGCAACATCGATTGTTGATGGGTCAATGTGATCAATCACCACGTCCTTAGCCCCGACATCATCAACGATCGCAATGATTCGTTCGAGCACCTCTCGCTTCGCGCGCCGAGGTGTATGGATGACTTTAGGGTAGTAATCGATCTCGAGCTGAGTACGAAAGACCTGCTCCTCAACTGTTGTACATGTTTCGAGTCCAATTTCTCCAATAGCAACGACAGCGGGGTGAGCAACGAAGTCTGGGAGTAATTCTAACGTCGTGTCGACTTGATCGTTAATAGAACGTGGGTGCACACCAAGACCCACATGCACGTTAACTCCATTTTCGGCACCTCGCCGCACTTCACTGTTTACGAGCTTATGAAAGTGGTCTGCAAGGACATCAGACGTAGACATACGCATCGGGTCGTGTGCGAGCGTGAGCACATCCGTCACGCCAGCCACGCCCATCAATTCGAAGTCCTCAAACGGACGCGTATCCATATGGGTATGCGTGTCAAACACAATACCATAAGAAAAGTTCTAAACCTTATGTATTGTGCAGATGTTTCTGCAATTCTGGTTCCCGTTTAACCAACGCTGTGATACTAAGAGGTGAACTGGGTTATCTAAGCAAAAGACCGATAGTTATAAACGTGGAGAATAAGCAGCATAGTTAGAAAGACCATGCTAGTACCGAAAATTGATGTTGAGCTCTGCGTCGGTTGTGGTGCATGCGAGGACATATGCCCAGACGTCTTTGAGCTGCAAGATGATGGGTTGTCACACGTGATTGACGCTGCAGCTTGCAGCGAGTGCGAGTGTCAAGAAGCGGCTGATAGTTGCCCGACCGAGGCGATAACCTTCGTCGAAGAGTGACACCACTTTTTACACGACGTCACTCATTTTTTTGATCCCATTTGCATTACCTATTAACAACTTGTTCGTTTGCGATCGGTATTATCAAGCTGCATAATCGAACTTCTCATCTATGCCTTATCCAAGGGTGTGAGGGCGGTAATAACAATTGAAACTATGTTAGGAGACGGTCATGGAAAATGAACGATTTGAACGCGGTTTGGCTGCGCTACGGAAGGCCAACGAGAAGGGCCTCGCCGATCTCGTGCAGAGTATGGACGCTGTAGCGCCCGACCTCGCGCGCTTTGTGATCGAGTTTGCGTATGGGGATATCTATACACGGCCCGGACTACTTCCGAAACAGCGCGAATTATGCATTGTCGCTACTCTCACGGCACTTGGCAATCGGGAGCGTCAACTTCGCGATCACATTCAGGCAGCGCTTAACAGCGGATGCACACCTCAAGAAGTTACGGAGGTCATCCTGATGATGGCCGTGTATGCAGGATTTCCCGCTGCAATCAACGGAATGGAAATCCTGCGTGAGCTCTTGCTCCCTGAGCCACCTTCAGATTGACGAGACAAGCGTAATAGACTGAAAAGAACTTGCTTACTTCACTAAAAAAGCACCGACAGTATAGCACGCGCTTTGATATTCGAGCGGCCCTGTTTCTAAAGCGACCGAAGAAAAGATGCTCCGGTTGGGATTTGAACCCAAGTCGAGGGAGTGAGAGTCCCTCATGATTGGCCGCTACACTACCGGAGCCTAGCTTCACTTTTCGCGTGCACGCTCATAAACTTTGCGAGCTACAGCAGAATGATGGTTCCCGTCTCGTGACACCCCCGCCATATCAAGATGGAGGGTTTGCATTCACATCATGTGTTCCTTATTCGTTCACCTGCTTAACCTGATTCGACCTGTTTTGCGCTCACCGTACGCAAGCTATATACCCCGCCACTGTAAGCCTGTTGCGTGATGGCTTACGTCTCCGATGTTTGCTTCAGCAGGCTTTCAACCTTTATACAGCTTATAATGCCCTTAGAAATGCAAGCCTGAAAACTGAAGAAAAAATGAGATGAAATAAACGAGCACCGTTCCTTTGATTATTTTTGCTGCCAAAATAATGACGACAAAGCGCGAAGCGTCGTAGTTTTCCATGCCAGCAACGAGCGAAACAAGATCTCCTGCAAAAGGAATCCAGGGAGAAGCTAACAAAAGCGCTCCTCCGTACTTCCGAAACCACTGTTGAGCCCTGTTATCGCGTTCGCTATCGTGAAAAGGGATGATTCTTCTGAGGCCGTACTTGCCAATAAGGAAGCCAACGGCTGCGCCAATGAATGAGCCCACGATCACTACAATCAAGACTAACAGCGGACTGACTTGTTTTTCGAGCAAAATCGCTATCGTTGGCTCAGCGGGAATGGGGTGAAAGACTGCCGTGACATTTACCAGGAATAATTCCAGCAAAAGATAGTCAGTGACCGATGGCAGCTGTTGTCACCTACACGCTTTTAGCAGGTACATCTCGCGCTTGTTATAAAAACGCATGTAGCAATAGATACTCCAAACTACAGGTGTGAGCCTCTTGCACCTCGTGAAATAACAACTCTGCGAGACCCATGTGCTATCATAGCTCAACGAAGTCTTTTAAAAACGCATATTCTTCTCGGGTCTTACGAACGAGCGTGAGGTCAGTAACCGCTTCAATAATTTCCTCAGCATGTCCCGCTGCAGCGACTACCTCCCCCCACGGATCAGTAATCATGCTGCAACCGGCTAAAGTGGTCGTCGGCGTCGGCGTGCCGACTTGGTTGCAGCCAATGAAGTAACATTGCGCTTCGATCGCACGTGCCCTGTTGAGCGTAATCCAATGATCAACGCGTGGACGGGGCCACGCTGCAGGACAGACGATGATCTCAGCCCCTTTCTTAACCAGAGCTCGATAGAGCTCAGGAAAGCGTAGATCATAACAGATCGAAAACCCGATAATGCCGAGCTCAGTCGGTATAGTAACAACGTCTTCCCCAGCAACTAGTGAACTCTTCTCTTTCGAATTGTAAGAGAACAGGTGAATCTTGCGGTACTTAGCCAAGATTTGCCCTCGCCGATCGATGAGAACGCTCGTGTTAAACTTCTGATCATGATCGCCCTCCTCGAGGATACTTCCCATAAGGATGTGACTGCCCTTTTCGCGAGCGAGTCGACCAAAGATTTCAGTGGTACGTCCCGGAATAGGTTCTCCCGCTTTAAAATTCCTGCAATGAGCGAAGAGCTCGGGAAGAACAATAAGATCGGCATCCGTTTTTTCAGTTAGTGCGACCGCATGGTTAACGTTTTCCTCCCACGTGCCGAGCGCACCCATCTGAATACACGCTACCTTGTGTTTCATGTTATCGACCGCCTGCGACCAAGCCTTACGTTCACGTGTGCTCAATGACGGTTGACGCATATAGCCTTTAGGGGCGGGGCTCGCCCTTTCAGTGTCCTAGCGGACCGATCACACGCTTTAAGATGGTCTTGCAGGAAGATATTTCTATTCTCAGTCGGAACTACAGGTCAATGAAGCGGGAGCAAATCCTGATAGAAGCGTTGCCTTACATCCGTGAGTTTTACGGATCGTTTGTGGTCATCAAAATTGGCGGACACGCGATGATCGATAAGCGCCTAATGGAGGGCATAATCGAAGATATCGTGCTCTTGCGGTACGTTGGGATGCAGCCGGTACTCGTCCATGGAGGAGGGCCTGAAATCAGCGACAAGATGGAGCAAATGGGCAAAAAGCCTGAATTCGCAGCAGGTTTGCGTATCACTGACGAAGAGACGCTCGAGATCGCCCGCATGGTCCTCGTTGGGAATATCAACACGCGCCTCGTCGCGCTCATCGGTAAACACGGAGGCAAAGGGGTCGGGTTATCTGGAAAAGATGGCCGTATGATCGCCGCTCGGAAAAAAGGCCCGCAGCGCGTGGTCTATGAAGGCATCGAACAAGAAATAGACCTCGGATGGGTCGGAGAAACCGAAGTCATCAACCCGGAGATCCTAATGATTATGGCAGGCAAGGGTTATATCCCTGTTATAGCGCCAATTGCCGTCGACAGCGCGTGCCATAGCCTCAATCTCAATGCCGATACCGTCGCCGGAGACATAGCTGCCGCCCTAATGGCTCGCAAGCTCATTTCCCTGACTGACGTCAAGGGTATCCTACGCGAAGCGGACGATCCCAAGACGGTCATCTCCCGCATGACGTTCGCTGAAGCCCGAAACGCGATCGAATCGGGGAGCATCAACGGAGGAATGATTCCAAAAGTACACGGATGCATAAAGGCGCTCGAAGCTGGGGTCGAAAACGCGCACATCATCAACGGTAACGTTCATCACGCGCTCCTTCTTGAACTGTTTACTGACGAAGGCATCGGAACCATGATTGTGAGAGGGTAAGGAAGCGCACTACATAGCTTTAGCTAGGACGGAAATTATGACGACGATTCGCGAAGTGGAACTGCAGGGGCACATTATTGACTCGCTTACGTTGACACGAGTCCTCGACAAAATTATGGATCTCGACGGCGAGTTTGATATCATCACCTTTAACGTAGGCGAACACAAGAGCGATCCGAGCTACGTGCGGCTTGCGGTTATGGGACGCGACGAGGCACACCTCGACGCGATCATGACCGACCTCCACCGGCTTGGTGCCCAAGTTCCGGAGATTGAGGATGTCCGACTCGGAACGGCTGACAAAGATAAGGTTACCCCAGAAGGGTTCTACTCGACTACGAATCACCCCACGTTTGTTCACAAGCATGGGGCCTGGATTCCCGTCGAGGGTATCGAAATGGACTGCATGATCGTTGTCCGCGACGACCGCGCGGTGTGCACGCCACTCCACCATGTTGTGGCAGGGGATCCAGTCGTGCTCGGGCAGCGCGGCGTACGCGTCATCCCTCCCGAACGCCCGCGTACGCGCTCCCTTTTTGAGTTTATGGGCGGCGCTGTTTCTTCTGAGCGCCCCTCTGCAACGCTCATCCACAAAATCGCCGAAGAGATGGTGAACGCGAAGGCGCAGGGAAAGAAGATCGCCGTCGTAGCAGGACCAGCAGTGTCGCACACCGGCGCTGCTGAGGCGCTTTCTAAGATTATCCGCCGCGGGTACGTCGATGCCCTGCTTGCTGGTAACGCACTTGCCGTTCACGATATTGAGCGTGACCTCTACGGAACGTCGCTCGGCCTCGACATCAAGACGGCAGAGCTGGTAAGCGGGGGGCACAAAAACCACCTATACGCTATCAGCCAAGTGGTCCGGTGCGGATCGATTAGAGCAGCGGTGCACCAAGGACTGGTCAAAAGTGGCATCATGTACGAATGCGTGGTTAATAACGTGCCGTTCGTGCTTGCCGGGTCTATCCGCGACGACGGTCCTTTGCCCGAAGTCATTACTGACATTATGGCCGCACAGGACGCTATGCGTGAGATCCTCCAAGGCGTTGATCTTGTGCTTATGATGGCGACGATGTTGCACTCCATCGCCGTGGGGAACATGCTTCCCTCGTATGTGAAGACGATTTGTGTTGATATTAATCCAGCCACCGTAACGAAGCTCATCGATCGCGGCACGGCACAGGCAATCGGGGTCGTTACTGACGTGGGAACACTTCTGCCGGCTCTGGCTTCTGAGCTCGAGATGATCGACGGCGAATAATTTTCGCAAACGGCTCAGCACTGCCCTATATATGCCGTAATATATGCACGACGTTTTTATGCTGCCGTAGAGAATAACCCTACATCTTTGATCACGGGCGAAGCTGTAGGGTCAAACGGATTTGTTCGCAACGCTAGGGAGAAGAGGTACGGATACCGATTCAAGAGGTGCGCCACATATTTCAACGCTCTGAGTTGAGCGCTCTATACGCTCGTCCTGCGTCACAGCGAGGCTTCGGTAATCACTGTTGGGTAGATGCGCTAGATCAATTCTGTACTGAAGCTCATCAGCAAGGTGGAAAACAGCAGGTGATACAACAAACTCAGGGAGGAAAACAACGTCAGATTGCTCCACTATAATAGACGGCGGCCCCCCCATCGTCAAAGATCTTGCTGCGATTGTCCTTCGTACTGCCCAAATTGGCATAGCTCATGACCGTACCTTGGAGGATTGTCGTCGTCTGCACTTGCGCGACTCGCCCGCTCTCGACGTTGAACGTGCCGAGGAAGATGTACGCGTTAGCCGGTGTGCGAGGCGGCCAGCTCGGGAACTCTATTGCAGGATGGTCCAAATCAAGACTATCGAAGAGCACGCGCCGATGTGCATCAGCGTAAATCGGCAGAAAATGTCCAAGCACCGCGTCGCTGCTTCGCACCGCGTTAAGCCATTGACCAGCAATAACCTCCCGCTCATTAAATTGTGGCGCGTCTACGTGGCTGTTTAAGATGAACGAGGTTGACTGCTGCTGCGTTACCTCATAGACGAATCCGGTACTGAACAAAAAAAAGACGACGAATAGTGCAGCTACTGCTCTCAAAGCAAAATCGGCGTGGGTTGATTCATGGAATTTATGGACCACGTGTTCGACCGCCCAGATGATGAACAACCCTCCAACAACACAAAAGGGGGCTAATAGAAGCGTTGAGATGTGAAAGAGTCGTGTGGTATTGATCGAGAAGGCTAACGGTGGAACGATCACCGCGACGACGAAGAATGCGAAGCTCGCGAGAGCGAGAGCGACGAATTCGACGTCGAACCCCCTGCGGCACCGACGGAGCGCAAATGTGCCAAGCCCGACCGCGATCAATAAAGTACTGAAGATGTAGAGGAGGAACCCAACTTCGTGAAGCGGCGACAGTGTGCCGATTTGCAGAAGGTCGTTCAGCGAAGCGGAGCGGTATGCGACTCCCGAGATAGTGAGCGCTCCAAGAAGAACAAAAGGCGCTGAGCCGTGAAACTGCGGCGGCGTAGTTGTATCGCGCTGTCTGCGCGCTACGACGATATAAACGAGTGCGAGCGCGCTTAGATAAAGCGCAACGCCGACCCCGATAACAATTCCGATAGTCTGCGTTGCTAAAATAATACTGAACACGAGGCCGATGACGTGTCCAATCGATGCCGTGGCTGCTGATCCAATGCTGACGTACCACACCCCGGTGAAGGCCGCAAACGACAGTACAAAAAAGAGCGTTACCATCCGCTGCGGCTTTGTCAACTCGCCTGTCGACTGACCACGACCCTTCCGCTGCAATCGGCGCAATGCTGGATTGTCAACAAGGAAGAGCAGCAACCACGCGATCGTGATATAGATGAGATAGATAAAAGCGAGCGCGTAGTGCGATACTATAAGCGAGACGGCAAAGACGGCGTAAAGCACGTATACACGCCTTTTTTCTGCCACTGATTGAAACTTGTCGACCGTCAAAATAAGGAGCAGGACAAGGAAGAGCTCTGCGACTTCCTGTCGTGCGAGCGCTGGCAACTCACCATAGAACGTAAACAAAGAAGAAACAAAAAAGGCGCCGAGAAAGGCGATTCTGTCATTTGTCTGAGATCGAAAGGCGACAAAAAGACCGAGCGGAACGAGAGCGAAGACGAGCGGGTAGACAATCTTGAAAAGCCACGTCACACTCACTCCCGACGTCAACGAGAGCATAGGGGCGAGCAGGGTAACGCTGATCACGCTATTCGTTGACTCGGGTAACGATGCATTCCACGCACCGTTTGTGAGCACGAGGTTCGCATGATAGAGCTCCTTCTGAATATCCCAGCCCCACACGTATGGCGATATGAGCGACCCGAAGTAGAGCATCGCTAATGCGATTGCAAAAACGGCGAGAGGATACCAAGCCTTCGGAAACGAGGCAGACGTGCACACCCAAAACGCGGTCGCCCCGATAATAACAAGTACACAGAGCAGTGGGATATTGGTGTGATATGCATTCATCGCATACACAGCTAAGACCATGATAAACGGGATGATGCAGAGCAAAAGGATGGGGGGTATCAGCACGCGATTCAAATCTGTTGTGACGTCACCGACGAAATCCCGATCTCGCCAATAACTCACGGCAGCTAAGAGCACAGTAACTGCGCTCATTGTCCCGATTACCGGGAGCGTTGTTAACGGTTGCGCGATACCGAGGACCGGATAGACGACGTTCATGAAAAATCCCAAAAACATGAGGGTCGCGATACTGAGACCGACGGCAAAAAGCAGGGTACGCTCACTTCCGATGCGGTGAGCGCGCAGCGCTCGAAGAATAAGAATACCTGGAATAAATAAAAAGAAGGCCACACTGAAGATGCCACGCAACAGAGGTAAATGCACCCCCAATACGTCAAGCCCTACGAGTGCCCAGACTGTGAGTAGCAAGACAAAGACAACTTTAAGCGCCGCTTTGAGCTTCCAATCGTTCATTAAGAATGGGTTTAACACCATAGTGTTCTGTGAATATTGCCTCACGCGTTCACTAAAGGTTCTACCGCAGATGTGCCTACGCTTCGATTAGCGACATGCTAGTCGGTGGCGGTGCCGTTGGCCCTGAGCATCCAAAAGCGACAAAAGACATTAATGCACCGATAGTCAATCTCCTTGCGACATGCGTGCGAGGCTGTCACGCGCGGTATCTCTCTACGTCTGCTTCGACCATAACCCGTACAAGCTCTTTGAACGAGGTTTTGGGTGCCCAACCTAGCTCTTTATGGGCTTTCGACGCGTCCCCGCGCAAATCGAATACCTCAGCTGGTCGGAGGAACCGATCATCGACTTTGACATAGTCCTGCCAATCGAGGCCGACGCAGTCAAAGGCTAACTCAGCAAACTCCTTAACGGAATGGCTTTCGCCTGTTGCAATGACGTAGTCGTCTGGTTCGTCCTGTTGGAGCATTAACCACATCGCGCTCACGTAATCGCCAGCAAAACCCCAATCGCGTTTAACGTTGAGATTGCCAAGCCGGAGCTCAGTTGCCTTGCCACAATAAATGCGTGCCACCCCGTCTGAAATTTTCTTCGTGACGAACTCAATGCCTCGTCGGGGTGATTCGTGGTTGAAGAGAATCCCACTGCAGCAAAACAGCTGGTAACTTTCGCGATAATTGATTGTCGCGTAATGTCCGTACACCTTTGCGACGGCGTACGGACTTCGCGGATGAAATGGCGTCTCCTCGTCTTTTAAGGGTTGTGGTGACGTCCCAAACATCTCGCTACTCGATGCTTGATAGAATCGTACATCAGGACAGAAATGTCGCACCGCTTCGAGGACGCGAACGACGCCGAGCCCCGTTACGTCGCCCGTTAACACCGCTTGATTCCACGACGTCGCCACGAACGATTGCGCAGCAAGGTTATACAACTCGTCAGGCATCGCCGTCTGCACGGCGATGTTGAGCGACGACTGGTCAGTGATATCGCCTTCGAGCAGCACAATGTCTTCGACAAGCGCCCCAATGCGCGTCTGATTGGGCGTACTTAGCCGTCTCGCCAGACCGTAGACTTCATAGCCTTTATCGAGGAGCAATTCTGCAAGATATGAGCCGTCTTGGCCCGTAATCCCGGTTATTAGTGCTTTCGGCATCGTCCCACCGTTCTTTAAAGCTGTATTTGGTTACACCTATAATAATATACCGTAACGTCATGGGCTGAGGCATGTAAAGATGTAGCCCCCTCGCTCCTCAAACCTGCCGTACTACGTCCTAAGCCGTTTTTTGACAGATCGAGCATAACGCTTAGAAGTTACCCGGAACAGCTGCTGCGGTTTTACATAGCTTACGATTAGGTGCTATCCAAGGCGGTCTTCTACAGTCGCCCCGTTGTATCAGTTGACCGTAAGAACGAGGTATACCGACCGATAAACGGTCGTATTGCCCCCCTTGTATAGGTCAACTTGCATCTTTTGCCCCGCGCCCCGCGTAGTCGGGGTAAAGGAGATCGAGTTTTCCCATTTTTGACCATTGGCCAAGCTAAACGTTTTTGTCGTGACGGTTTTGTTTTCAAGCGTCGCGACCAACCTATAATCGACATTTGCGTTTTCGTGGTTGACGACACCAACGGTCACGTTACCAGTTTGACCCACAGTCAGATTCGTAGGATAACCTGAAGCTTTTCCGCCGGGACCTAGAAGGTATACCTCAGTAAACGGTTCAGAAGGCTGCGGAAAGAGCACGATCAGTATTGTTCCGGCAATGGCGAGAAGCAAGATAGCTGCCAAGATTAAGGTGAGAACTTTAGTACGGTTCACGTCACTCCTTTTACTCATCGTGCTTATTCATAAGTTTTTGTTTATGAAGCGGAGGTCAACGAACAACAGATTTGCACGCTCACATAGGCTTTGTGTGTGGAAGCATCGTTACGCGACGTTATGCTGTTACATTCACCCAGATATGCGTGTCGCGATAGGGGTCAACGGTTGAGGGGTCCGTGTAAAGGGCGAAATCAAGTTTAACATTTTCCCCCAATTGATTTATTACAAGGTCTATCTGCTTTTCCCACTGCTTGCCGGAGGAGAGGGTCACTTGTTCTGAGTGGACTGTGCTGCGTTGCGTGCTGTTGTTCGCAGAAACGACCAGCGTATACGTAACGTTCCGCGCCTCGTGGTTAATAATACCTACCGTTACAGGACTTGGAACCCCCGCCGTGAAGTTCGTTGTATAGTTGCCAAGCGTGTCGTTAGCACCGAGAACGTAAAACTCAGTAAAGTGTTCGCTGTGTGTCTGGATAATCAACGCGTAACTCGCAACGGCGACCGACGCTATTATCGCTATAACGAGTCCAATCGAGAGCATTCGATCGAACGTGCTTACAACGGGCCAAAGCCCCGCTCGGTCGTCTGATTGGTGCCACGCCGACCAATTGACGGCAAAGCGCTGTTCTGGGGGGAGTTTATACCGACGAATGCTCGCAACAATGACGCACACAAGCGTAAAAACGACAAGGACGACAAGTGTCGGGCCTAGTCGGATGCCCCACTGGGTATAGTTGAGGGCTATTTCAAGGAGCGGTACGATTACAATGCTGACGCCAAAAGAGAACCCTATCCTGACGCCGTTTCCGAGCGTCGCCTTTTGGGGAAACAGCGCCGCGATGAACCCATATCCGGGGACAAAAAGAACTGCTATCGCACCAATAATGGGGCGAGCGATGGTTACACTAAATGCTGGAACACTCGCTACTACAAGCGCTGCAAGCGCGATGCCTAAAATAAGGACGAGGTCTCCGAAGGTGTTAATGGGTTTCACTTGCTCTTTCACTACCTCGGTGCTATATTGCGTATCGTGACTCGCTTAATTGGTTCTGTTTGTCCGCTTAACGTCGCGAATGCTTTATATGTTTAGCTAAACGCTCGACCGTGGTTGCGGCAGACAAACCTAGTGTTGCTAAACGTTACAGCCTGATAAAGCGTTACCAGTGAAAGTCGTAAACGATAACCCACAAATTCAAGCACGCGAAGAGCCGTTGCGACGCTTTAGGCATCCGCAGAACGCGTTATGAACGTTAAGAGCGGTCGCATAAATGATGACGATAATATGATCGAGGAGCTTATTCGGCAATACGTAGACAAAACTGTTCAATGGACCCAAAGGGCCATTCCTTTCTTAGCTTGCTCTGCAAGCAGATCGAATACATCGAGACGGTTCCCTTTAAACTAATTCGGCTACCGCCAATGAGCTTACGAAACAACAACGTGAGCAGGGAGTATAAGCAGGCGGCTCCGAGCTGGAAGGAGGTCAATCGTTTCGCTGCCAAGTACGCATAGGATAAGCTGGCAACACCTTGGGTCTTACGGCAGTTTCTATCCGCAATTAACTTATTATCCACATAGCCCAAGTGTTCAGGAAGTAAACGTGCACCGTGGAGAATGGACTGCTGCACCCTCAAAAGCAGACGGGCGCTCAAATGGTCGACAGCATCTCCGCCACGCTCGGCAGAAATGTTGTCGATCACCCCCGCGTTAATCAAACCGCGTCTTTTTTCGAGACTCCTATAGCGGGCATCTGGATGGCCAGCTTTGGCTTCAACCACAAGACGGATAACCATGTGTTCAGCAGTTGACCGAAACGCATAATCGCTGTCCTCAGAACCAACAAAAAAGTGGTGCGGGTCGTAATATCCAATCCGGTCGAGTACTGACTTCGAAATCAGTGCTCCGTGCGTCGCAAAAAAAGAGATGTTGCGACTTTCAGTGAACGCAATCCATACCATTCGACCCCAAAAATTCTGCACTGCTCCAGATTGGGGTAGAACCATCTCTGGATTGTCTATATTTACGATTTGAGGGCATAAGATGTCTGCCTGTGCAGCGTTTCGCAGCAGAGAGGCTAAACAGCCTTTTTCAGCAGTGCCATCCTGATCAAGCAGCCATACCCAATCAAACTCCTTTTCGTGAGCGATTTTCATCCCTTGACAAAAGGCTCCTGCAGAGCCTATATTTTTTTTCGGGTGGGCAAGATGTGTGAATTGGTAGCGGTCAGCGTACATTCTGAATATTGCCTCGTTTTCTTTGAGATACTCTTCGCGCGAATTGTCGAGCACGATCAAACCGTTCAAGTTCGGATGGATTTGTAGTGAACGCAGCAAGCGCGCGAGCTCCTTTGGATTGTTGTATGCAACCGTAACAGCGCAAATCTGCATGATTAGTCAGGACGTTTTGTGCGTGCGTCTAGGGCTCATTGTGGCGCAAGTGTGTAGTGGGGGCGCTCTAAGCAGCTACATGCCTAACGCTCATATAACGGTTATGGTACCTTGGCAAGTAAACACAAACGATGTCGGAGCCAGCTCGGCAGCCTATGTTCACCACGCTAATGTGCGTTGTGGCGTAAGAGCTTCTGCTTGCCTTCTGGTAAGCGCTTACGATAGCGTGCCGGCGGTTCGTGGTCAGCGCTCACGATTTCGCAGTCACGACCTGGACAGTACCTACATCGTAGGCCACGTTTTGGGTAGCTTCAATGGATTCGTATCGCTCTACTCCGAGCTTGGGCACAAGGCCCGTGCTCGCAATATATGGGTTGTTTGCAGTCTCAAGCCGCAACACCCAACTGCTGTTTTTATTGGAGAGCCCGTTCGTGTCCGATAAGGGCCTAAACGTGTACACGTTCGACATGTTATATTGAAACTTGAAGATCGGAGCGTAAGCAAGGTCGGTCTGGAACAGCTGTCCATTTGTTTTATTTGCGATGGTCTCAGCAGCGGCTACTTCTGATTGGACGAGAGCAATCCGAGGGCGTTGGTCCCACGGCATTTCGCTTGCAACCTTCGCATTGGTATGCGTTACGCCCACAAAGCCCAGGACAAGCACCGCCGAAAAAATCACAATTAAACCTTTTCGCACATTCGAGAGAGAGCCGAGCGCCAAGATACCGGCTGCCGCAGGCGTTACCATGAACACCTGCAGATACACGATCCATCGCTCGGGCTGAGACACGGCTGAGCCTAAAAAGTAGGTGCCTGCCGTAATCACTAGCATGAGAGCTGTCCCGCCAAGCCACGCGGCAGTGAGCGCCTTTTTCCTTTGATTCGCTATAATACACAGAAATCCAAACGTAGCAAAGAAGATTAGGATTAGAACCGGCAAATCAGTCCACACCGGAAGCGACGAAGGCGGCAGGGCCGGCGTGAGGCCTGTTACCGCGCCAGCTGACGCACCCGGAGGCGGTGTGAGGGCGTTCGTCGGCGTGACGCCCCCGCGCAAGATAGCGACCGCTCGGCTCAATGCTGAGCCACCGATGAAGGTCCAGTAACTTATGAGCGCCCCAATGAACAGCCCCACGAGAAGCGCAAGTGAGCGTAAATGGAGGGGAGGTGTGGTCACATCTGGCATTTCGCCTCGGTCCGTCGCTCCGCGCGACAGCTTGCTGACCAACCAAAAGGACGCTAGGACGACGACAAGGACGATTGCGGTATACGCTGCGGTCCCTTCGTGCGTCAGCAGTATGCCCGCAAACAGGACGAGGAGGAGAGCCGCAAAACTGGCCACGTCGCTCCGCGGTACAAGGAATAAAGCAGCAACGACGACGAGCGTCAGCACAACGCCGAGGGTCAGAGGTGTTATGTTTATGCCCCACAGCAGGAACTGGTTAGCGATCACCAGCAGGAGAGCTGCTAGCAGGCCGCTACGCGCATTTAGAACTGCCCTGCCGATCAAGAAGATGAATATCACCCCCACACACTCAACGATGCTCACGAAGAAGTAGCTATAATGCAAACCCAAGCCGGTGGTCAATGACAGGGCTGTAACTAACATGTGCATGAGCGGCATACTCGGGTACTCGAGGCTCGCATATGGCGCAGCGTACGCGGGAATGTAGCCATGATCGAGTACGTACTGAATAAAGCCGGTGTGGTAGTACGGATCGACTGCTATTGTGCTGGGAAACTCAAAGTACGCGCTTGCCCGGATGAGTATTCCCAGGAGGATGATTTTAAACAGTACGCTGGGAACGTGCCGTGAATCCGCCGTAATTGCGATCTCAATTGCGATGAGCGCGGCCAAAACAGAGGTCAGAACGAGAAAAAGCACGGGGCGGGAATAGACCGCGGTACTCAACACGACAACGCACGCGCCCACTAAACAGACAAAAACGATGTTGACGGCTTTGTGGGCCCTGCTTTCCGCTTGCACACCAAGATGCGCTAAGGATACAATGGCTCCCGACGCGAGTTTCGTGCGCAGCGCGATGTAGAGCACACAGGCGGCAAACAAGGCAAAGAACGTAACAAAAACGTAATATGACTTAAGCGTGAAAATGGCGACGACGCATACCGCTGCAGAGAGGATGACACCGATTGTCGCGAGATGCGTTCGCGTCACTGAGTCAAACGCACGTACAAGGCTTTCAAAATGTAATCGACGACTGCCCACGAATCTGCTCTCCCGTTTATTTTCACGAAAACAACATCGTTAACAACGCCCCTCACCGCATGTGACGCTAGCGTATATCTCTTCGAGCTTTCTGATCATTGTTTGGCCATTATATTTACTTGCCTCTTTTTGAGCCGCAGCGGCAAGTTGCGTTCGCAGGGCGTCATCCTCGACTAACCGCTTACAGGCGTCGTAGATCTCCGCTTCTGAATTCACTAAAATCGCCGAAACCTCGTGTTTGAGGTAGTCATTCAACGGGCGGATGTCGGATGCGACAATCGCCACTCCAGAGGCCATAGCTTCAAGCGCAACAATTGCACCCGTATCGTAGACCGAGGGGATGACAAGAATGTCGCAGTTATGGTAGAAAGACGGGGTGTCGCTTGCAGCTAGCGGACCCAGGTACGAGAAGTTAGTGTGGACCCCCATTCGATCCAGAATCGCATCTGCATATTGAACGTCATCCTTAGACCCAGCAAACACAACCTTTGTGTGTGCGTACTCCTGCAGTATCCTGCTGAGGGGTTCAACCAATCGATGCACACCTTTGACTGGATCAAAACGACCGATATAACCGATCATCGGCGCAAGAGAGGCGGTATGCCTCGTAACACTTCGATAGAATCGGCTGAGCTGAATGCCGAGCGGGACTACCCAAACACCGTCCTTTGGAAATCCCAGATCGAGCAGGAGGGCCTTTTCCGAGGCTGTATAAGTGTACACAGCATCTATTGACTTGAACAGCTTAAAAAAGATGGATCGCCACGCAGTGTTATTTTTAAGAAGCTCATAGCCCTCTTGAGAGAGGTCTGACCGGACCACTAGCTTCGTGCCATTGATCTTTTTGAAAAGAGAACCGAGGACGCACGAGTACGACGTTAATCCGTGTGCATGCGTGATATCGTGAGGCTTGAGTAGCGCCACGCTAGGGCTATAGATGATGACGGGTCGGGACCTACCGAAAGGAATCTTACAACTGGGCGTGTGAAAAATCTTCACGCCGCCAAGGTGCTGTTCCGCATCTAAGAAGAAACGCGCGCCACGTCGGTTATACTCATCGTCGTAACGAGAAGTAACAACGGTGACGTCATACCCCCTTCGGTGTTGAAGGTCTACAATGAGACGCTGATCGCGTTCGTACCTCGCATCGAACGCGTTGATCAGATGGAGCACGGAGAAATACGGTGACTTGCTCTTATTCGGACCGCTACGCATGTTCTGCTTGCTTCCAAAGCTCTAGAATGTGGCGCGCGTAAAGACGATTATCCAAAGCAGTGATTGCGCGCTCCCGCGCACTTGTGCCCAACACTTCGCGCAGCGCTTCATCGGCATTTAACGCTGAAATCGCCTCAGCGATAGCAGTCGAGTCATTCGGGCGTATAAGCACCCCGGCCGGACCCATTATCGCAGGGATCCCCCCTACGGTCGTCCCTATGACCGCCTTACCACACGCCATTGCTTCTATCAGCGAATTTGGAGATCGATCACTACTCCCCGCTTCGTTCTGCTCGGAAGGAACAACAACGATATCCGAGAGGTTGTAAAGGTGCGGCATACTCTCGTCGTCTAGAGGAGGGTACGTATAAACGTTTTTCATTGCGTTGAACTGGAGCTGGTGCTTTAAAAAAACAGATCCTTGAGAGGGAATTAAAAAGACGACCCCATTAAGATTTGGGGATCGCATAATTGCCTGTGCCAAGAACTCGGCTCCTTTGTACTCAGAAAACTCACCTACAAAGAGGGCCACCGTCGCGTGCAGATCGTCCTCAGAAAGGCCAAGCGAAGCAGCCAATTGTGTGCTTTTCGGGCGGGGCCGAAAGTCATTAATATTCGTGCCGTGAGGCATCACGTGTATGCGTTCAATCGCGCAGCCCATCCTGAGCAAGTAATCCTTAGAGGGTTGTGATTCTGCAATGAGCACGTCAGCGCTCCGGTGAGTAGCGATAACAAAGAGCCGTTTGAAGGATGCGAGGCTCCGCAATACAACGCTCGCATACGTCCGTTCACGGTTTTCTTCAACAATAAGCACGGTGCTCGTCCCGATGATCTTCGACAAGATATAAAAGGCAAGCGAGGTGAAAGTCTCGGAGGCGAGCAGCACTACGACGTCTGGACGGTACCTCGCGTAATTGATAATAGCGCCGAAAAAGCGCCGTTTGTTCGCCAAACGCACGCACTGCTCGTACTGTTTCCACGGATAGTTCCCAAAGATGCCGCGCGAGTAGAATCGAACTTCCCCCGACAGTTCTGATAAAGCGCCCACAAAATCGAGCATCCATCGATAAATGTATGGGGCATACACAGCAGCCTTTACTGAGTTCGTTTTGCCGTTCTGAAGCGTCGCGCTCACTCTTAAACTATCGGTGGAGCGCTTTATATTAACCTTTCTCGAACACCTCGACGCCATGATCATCGTTTCGACAGACGCGCGAAATCTGCTCGAGCGGCCGAGAATCAATAACCCCCTTCGTTTGACGGAAAACTGATTGAAAAACGACATCGTTACGACGCCGCACACACGTGCAAAGCGCAGCTGTGGTCAAGCTTGATTACGAATCGGAGACTTCTTTGTATATGCGTAAGGTTTGAGCTGCGATCCGTTCCCACCGAAAATCATTGAGATTAACGGACCCGATGTGCATTCCGACCACATCCTTTATCGCTTTGGCTATTTCAAGAGAGCTGACTTTGTCCACATGAATCGAAAAAACAGCGCTTTCAAAGTGCCGCGCAAGCTCGTGCAAGCCGAGCTTTTCGTTGACGAGTGCCGGCGTTCCCGCAGCCAAAGCTTCCAGCACCGTGATCCCAAAAGCCTCTATTTCAGATAAATTCACCAGCAAAGCGCTCGTTTTCATCCATCGGTACAAATCTTCGTCGGCGCAAGCACCTAGCAACCGCACACGTTCAGAAAGCCCTTTACGTTGGATGAGCGCGACAAGTTCCCTCTTGTATGGCCCTTCTCCGATTATAAAAAATGAGAAATTCTGTGGCAAGTAGTCGATCGCTTCGATCGCGCGGTGTATATTTTTGTATCGCTCGAGTCGACCGACGTAAAGGATGAGCTTACCATCGAATTCGTAAGGCTCGGCATGCTGAATTTCGTCGGGGTTAACCCCGTTATGGATGACGGCCACCTTGCCCGCTACCGCAAAACGTTCACGGATGATGTTTGCCTCAGTTTCCGACACGCAGATGACTTTCCGTGCCCTACTAAGTGTATAACGATCGACTGAGCGCTCAACTAGTGGTTTAACAACGCCGAGAAGTTTGCTCGACGCCAGTGGGTGGAAATGAGGTGAAATAACAAGCGGCGTATCCCTTGCGGCAAGCGCGGTCGCGAATGGAATCAAACTGCTGAAACCATGCGCGTGAATGACGTCAAAATCGCGCTCAGACAGTTTGAGTGCCCTGAACATCTTCAAAGACGCATACCCAGCTCGCTTGCTCGTGTGATACGTTCTTAAATGAACGCCGTTCCAGTCGCAGGCTTCCCCCCGGCCGAGTGTTCCGGACCACACGTGCACGTCGCTGCGATAATCCTGTGACAGCCGCTGCGAAAGTTCACCGACTACTTTTTCTATTCCCCCGCGCTGATAGGGCGGAAGGGGAGCCGTAATGAGGATTTTCATTCGGATTCAACAGCTGTAACTTTTCATTCTTTCAGCACATAATTCAAGACGTCATCCATCGTATCGCCGAGCGATTGACCCAGAACGACCGATGGCTTGGCCTTGTTTGCCAAGACCCCCAGCCGAATGTCGTTGAGCGTCTTGACGAACTCGTCCGCCGTATCGGCAATGTACACCATAGCTTTTAAATCCGCAGAAAGCCCCTCTGCTGCCTCAGGTGTCGTCACAACTGGCTTTCCGCACGCAAGCGATTCTATCGCACGCAGTTTTGTTCCGCTGGGATTCTTGATTGGTACAATGATCGCGTCAGCACCTCTAATGTAAATTCCAGGGTCGGCGACAGATCCGATAAAATCGATATCTGTCCCAGAAAGCAACCCAGGGGGCATTTTCCCTGAGCCAAATACATGTACTGCAACGACGTCGTCCAGATGTTCCCGCGCAAGCGCTGGAATCAACTCATTCTCGATGAAATTCAGCGCCGTCTGATTTTGACGCCGATCCAAGCTACCATAAAAGAGAACGTTGAATCGATTGCTCCCAAAATCATAACGGGCCCCATCAGGGTTGAAGACACGAACATCCGGCTTAGGTGGAATGTAAAAAACCCCTTGACGAGATGTGTGCTTGACCGCGTAGTCATAGTCTGGAGGACTAATTGTTATGACAGCGTTAACCCTTTTCAGAATCCAGTTTTCGAGCACTCGCAGTGGCACGTACCATAGTGAGCCAAGGCTCTGTACATACTGCCATTCGACGTTATGCATGACGAGAGTCAGGGGTGCTTTGTTCGCCTTTGAGATAGTGGCGGCAATGTGGTACCCATAAACTGTCGTGAGTACCAAGTCCGCATTTATGTCGCGAATTTGCGTTTTTGGCCATAACAAGTCTGGCCGCAGCATTTCAAGCCACTTGGATCGACGATGCCAGTCAATTCTTGAATCGAGATGGATAGTCCTAAACCCAACGTCCTCAGGTTGATATCCTCCTACGTCGTTTTTTTCAGAGGTATAAAACGTGCTAACATTGTTATTCCGAGCGAGGTCCGTGCACAACTGGAACGCCCACCAATCGCCGCCGCTGCTCATAGGTATCCTATTATAAATATCGACAAATGCGATCTCCATAATCTTCTTGTCCGTTCAGTTCGGCAGCGGCGCTTCAATCAGCGCGCAATCACCTCTTAATTGCATATCAGAGAAAGGGCTACGAGGAATGATGACGATGCTTCCCGTTTGGCGAAATCGTAGTAGCGCGTCCATCTCTGTCTATGTTACCAGAGTAACGCATAAAGCATAAAATATATTCTCTTGAGCGGTGGGCCGCTTTAACAAAAGTCTGCCAGCTCTGCTTGTCACGTTTGGGTTCACGCAGGAGTCTGCGTACGGCGAGTTAAAGTTGTATCTCCCATACCTCTTCGCCTCGGATGTGACGTGATGGACACAGGAGCATTTTTAGGCCAAATAGTTCAACGCCTAGCCTCGAGCGACTCAGTGACCCCCGCCACGGAGTGGAGGATGATGCCAGTTAGAACCATGAAAGTTCCAACGATCATGACAAGAAGCATGAGAATTGCTGGGCCATTTGGCACGCGCCCGTAGGCGTAGAAACCTTGCACGACGTACACGGCCAACGCGAGGCCGAGGCCGATGAGGATAACTCCGGGCGCCGCAAAGGCAAGCAGGGGCTTCTTGAATTCTATGTTGCGCAGGACTCCCAAAAGGACTTCTAAGCCATGGGCGACAGGATTGGTCGAAGAGCGCCCCACATCGTAGCGTACGCTGACGTCCACCTCTTTGATCCGCACTTGTGCTTTCGCCGCATCCATGAGCATTTCGCTTTCGATCCCCAGCTTATTTGATGTGAATTTGAAGATGTGAGCGGTTTTCATCGAGAATGCGCGGAACCCGCTCTGCGTATCCGTTACGGGCAAATCTCGGCCCGACCCAACGCGCGTAAACTTATCCAGTACAAGCTGTCCGAACCGGCGGTAGCGGGGCGTGCCACTTTTCCCAGTCAGATATCGGCTTCCAATTACAAAATCGGCCTCGCCACTCACCACTGGGCTGACCAGCAGCGGAATGTCATCAGGGTTGTGCTGTCCATCACCGTCAATAATAACGAGAACGTCGACGTCGCATTGTGTCGCGTAAGCAAATAGGTCACGCAACGCTGCGCCCTTGCCCAAATTATTGTCGTGCTGGACTACTTCAGCGCCAGCGAGGCGGGCGACATCCGCAGTTCTGTCGGCAGATCCATCGTCAAGCACAACAACTTTGTCAGCGTACTGGGAAGCACGCAAAATGAGGCTGCCGATTGCTATCTCTTCGTTATAGGACGGGATACCTACCATTATTATTGGGCGGTCGGAAAACTGTGGGACCCCCTCACCTGTTGCCAAGGTATCCTGCGGTTTCTGCTCAGATCTCACCGAAGCCATCATCACGCACGCGTCTATTTCCGCTTATATATCGATCTTGGCGACATAAAGGTTGCTGTTTAGCTCTTTAACGCTACGGACTCGTTTCTTTCGGCCTTTAAGCGGTCAAAGTGAGCAAGTGCTGACGAGCCTGCGAGCGCGGCACCGTGCTGCTTAACCAGAAAGACCGTATAGGGTTTAAAGCTCGAACTTTCTACAACTCACACCTTCCTAGTTAGTGATCCGCGATTGGGCGGGCATTTCTATGCGCGAGCTGAGATCGCGGGCTGCCTCAACGCCTGTTTCACTACAACGAAACTTATAAGGTTTATACTGCTCAAGATAAGTCGCTGGCTTTGTGAAGCTTGGACAACAGAAGCGTCTTTATGTTATGCTTCCGTTGGCGGATTACTCGTAAGAGAAGTTTGACATAAGAGGACGCACAGTGAAAAAACCAGTAATTGTTTCATTTCTGCTTGTTTTCTGTATGCTTGCTGCAGTTTTTATATGTCCCACAGTTACTGCTACCACTCAGGAAGCTCAGGCGAAAAAGTACATCGCCTTCCGAAATGATGACATCAGACCAGGAATGTCTTTAGACGGGTTAAAAGCTGTAAATCAAGTGCATATAGATGAAAACGTTCCTGTGACTTTAGGGATCATACCACACCCTAACGAATCCGAACAAGCCAACCAACTGCTCCAAGATGGTGTGTTCGTACCTTATATGCAGTCTATTGCCCCTAATCCTTTGTTTGAGTTCGCACAGCACGGTTATTCCCATACGCGCAATCAGGTATCAGAAAAGGCTAGCGAGTTCATCGGGCTGTCTTACGACGACCAGTACAACCGCATACTAAAAGGGCGTACTGACTTTGTGCAGGCATTCGGGATGGCGCCAAAAACGTTTATTCCTCCTTTCGATAATTTCGATTCTAACACCCTAAAAGCGGTTGCAGCGCTTGGATTCACCGAGTTTAGCGCTGGCTCGGTCAATGACATTCAGCATCGCTCTATAGATGGGATGCAGATCGATGGGACCATTGAAATCGGGGCTTTAAACGCAACCGAATTCAGCGCAAGCATCCAAAACGCGCGAGAATTTGTTAAGCAGTTTCTTACCGATCCCCAGAACAACACGCTTACCATAACTTACCATACCTCGATGTTTATGAACGGCAATGGCACGGTTGACGAACATAGAATCCAGCAGCTGGAGGACTTCATTGGCTATCTCAAGCTGCAGGGGCTGCTCTTCACGCGCCTCGACCGGTCGGATACCTCCAGCGGCGTCGTAAGTCCGTCGCCAAGCACCGGTCTGGTCCCCTTACCTATTCAAGGGAGCGGCGCCTCTGCATTCCTTCTCGTCGGCTCGGTTGGCATCGTCTTGTCCGGTATCTATGTTAGCGCGCGGCGACAAGACGAGACAAACAATAAACCAAATAACTAGATAAGCGCGCACGTTTTTCTCCTGCGATATAATCGTTTGATAATAAGAGTGACGGCATATGCACGTTTGCGAACTCTGCTTTATGTTTTCTCAAGAGCATATACGTGGGATTCTAAAGCATAAAAGAAGCCCCATCCCACCATATTGGCAAAACAACGTAAACTTTCAAATATGATGCGATTCTTGAACTGAAAACGATGCAAAAGCTCGTGAGGGGGTCTGCCTCATTAAATGGAGCTGGATAAACTCATTCTTTCATATCACGACAACGGCTAAATCAATCAAGCTGCATGGTCTCCAGATCGAAAACCCACGCTCGAGTATATTCAAACTGTTGATCCTTCTTCCGAACAGCTTACGAGAACCTTGAGTGGGAGGGGGAATTGACGAGCGATCAAATGCGCATTTCCGTAATCTTAGCGACGTTCAATCGGTCAAACATGCTTCGAGACTGCATCGAAAGCCTGCTCAACCAGACGCTCGACCCCACGCTCTATGAGGTTATTGTCGTCGACAACAATTCAAAAGACGCGACAAAAGAGACGGTAAACGGATATCTGGGCTTGGAGAGATACAACGTACGGTATGTTCTTGAAACTCGACCAGGCGCCCATTACGCCAGAAATACGGGAGCGAAATCCGCTCACGCGGCTATACTCGCCTTTACCGACGACGACGCTGTTTGCCACGAGCGATGGTTAGAAGCGCTTTTGCGAGCATATGATGATGAGGAGATCGGGTGCGCCGGAGGGCAAATAATCATAAAATGGGATAAAGAACCTCCTGCGTGGGTTCCCTCCAGCCGCGTCTTTGGACAAGTAGATGAGGTCACACTAGGTTCAAAGCTTCGAATTTTACCGCCTGGAGAAAACATTTTCGGGGGCAACTGTTCCGTAAGAAAAAGCATTTTTTTCGAGCTTGGCGGATTTGGTGAGGATCAAGTCGGAGAAGTCCGCGCTGGAGAAGCCGAAACGGGTCTCTGGATCAAGGCACGCAAAAAGGGAATAAAGATTGCGTGGGTTCCAGACGCCATTGTGTGGCACGTGCAGCTAGTAAGCAAGAACGCAACCTTACCGGACTTAAAACGACGTTACGCAAATTGGGGCGCGGGCAGCACATATGCTTCCTACTTAGAGAACCCTCGCGGCAGGATGAGGCTTTTTATGAGTGCCGTCCGTTCTTTTGGCAATGGGATATGCTATAAGGCTTATGCGACAGGCGATCGTGTGATGAGGTCTCCATCCTTCTACAATAATGAACTTACAAGCGTGTATTACCTAAACAAAGCCCAAGCTGGACTAAATCTGGCGTTTAGTAAACGCAAGAGGGAGTTAGTGTTAAGGGAGAGCTGGCTTGAGTAAGTGTTCGTGCCGCCACCCACCGACGGAAGAGTTAGTTCCTGTTTGGGGCTTGTCATCGCCAAAGCACGACGTTAGAACAACGGAGGTTAGTTAAATGCTTTTACGCCTTACCCCCCTCATAATGAGCCCAACAAGCCGCTTTTTCAGGAAAATTTTTGGCGGCCGCAAATAGTCTACATACCGCGAGAAAGGCAGAGTGCAACTAAATGAGGTTATGGTCTAGGTATGCTAAGATAAACTTATACCACCATCTCTAGATGCATCCTTAATCAAAGCTGTGAAAACATGTCGTCTGATATCAGAACATGGTATTACTCAATTAGCTGTTGCGAGGTGGATTTGACACATAAGGCTTTGTAGGGCACTAGCCTCGCAGAATGTAAACGTAAAATGTCATATAACAAGAAGTACGTCAGCTGTTGCAGAGTCAATTTTTTTTATGCTACACTGACTGAATCCGGCTAATGGCTTAGCGACAGACTCAAAATGTAAGCGCCTTTCAAACTGACAAAAAGTACCATTTGGTGAAAAATTGCAGGATTTAGACAGAAAAATCCGGACAGGTATCGCGTGGACCACTCTTGCACAAGTAGTCGGACAATCAGCATCGCTCGTGATAACGATTATTCTGACTCGTCTTTTGTCTCCGCAAGATTTTGGACTCGTTGGCATGATATACGTGTTTACGGGCTTCGCAACGATATTCGCTGATATGGGGTTCGGCGCCGCTTTGGTTCAGAATTTGGATGTGCAGCAGCGCCATAAGAACGCAGTGTTCTGGTTAAGCATTGCCCTTGGTGCATTGATTACACTGATCTTAGCCGCTGCAGCTCCGTATATTGCATCCTTTTACCGTGAGCCGGCGCTCCAGCCGCTCACTGTAGCTATTTCGTTAGTTTTCTTCATCAACGCATTTACGACGGTGCAATTCGCGTTGCTCCAAAAAGCGATGGACTTTCGCACGATTGCAGCGGTTCAATTGACAGGCACAGTGCTTTCAGGTCTTATAGGAATCTGTTTAGCTTTTAGCGGTTTTGGGGTATGGAGCATCGTAGCAATGCAGATCGCGGCTGCAGCCATCAGTGTTATGGTGCTGTGGATCATTACGCCGTGGCGACCAAATTTCTCAGTGCGATGGGATGCTTTGAAGGACCTTTCAAAGTTCAGCAGAAACTTGTTTGGTTTTCGCTTATTCAATTACTGGGCGCTCAATGCTGACAACTTGCTCATAGGTCGATACGTCGGACCAGCTGCTTTGGGGATTTACGCGCGTTCGTACTATCTCCTGATGGTACCGGTGACGCAAGTATCAGGTGTTATTTCAAATGTGATGTTCCCTGCCCTTTCTGCGATCCAAAAAGATGTGGAACGGGTGAGGGAGATGTACCTGAATGCTATCAGCGTTATTTCGCTGGTAACGTTTCCCTTGATGTTAGGACTGCTCGTCGTGTCTCGGCCCTTTGTCTTGGCCTTGTTTGGTGATAACTGGGCGGGAATGATTCCTATCCTTCAGGTGTTTTGCCTTCTTGGGGCCATTCAATCTATCGGCACAACCGGGGGCTGGCTCTTTCAATCACAAGGCCGTACTGATATCATGTTTCGATGGGGACTTGTATCAGGCTCAATTTACATCATTTCGTTTGTGGTGGGGTTGCAATGGGGCGTGATAGGCGTAGCGGTCGCGTACACGTTCGCTAATTTTTTGCTATGGTACCCCACATGGTCGATTCCTGCCCGTCTTATAGATCTCAAATTTGTCACGATGCTTAGAAGATTGGCACCTACGTTCTTCGGCGCCACAACGATGGCATTTGCTGTATGGATGCTCGGCCTGATAATTCCAAACGGCTGGTCATACGCTACCTATTTAGTACTACAGGTCGCGTTTGGCGCCATTGTCTATTGGATCGTGGTTCACACGTTCCGCTTAGAGGCATATGTTATTGCGTCCCGGTTGATCGCTGCTTATTATACACAAGTACGGGGGCGTTAGTTAGAAGGAGATGCGTCCCAGCTTATGACCTAAAGACGGTGCCTAACTATGGCCTCTCTATTGAAACAACGTAAAATTTCAAATACGATGCGATTGATGAGCGATCAAATGCGCATTTCCGTAATCGTCGCGACGTTCAATCGGTCAAACATGCTTCGAGACTGCATCGAAAGCCTGCTCAACCAGACGCTCGACCCCACGCTCTATGAGGTTATTGTCGTCGACAACAATTCAAAAGACGCGACAAAAGAGACGGTAAACGGATATCTGGGCTTGGAGAGATACAACGTACGGTATGTTCTTGAAACTCGACCAGGCGCCCATTACGCCAGAAATACGGGAGCGAAATCCGCTCACGCGGCTATACTCGCCTTTACCGACGACGACGCTGTTTGCCACGAGCGATGGTTAGAAGCGCTTTTGCGAGCATATGATGATGAGGAGATCGGGTGCGCCGGAGGGCAAATAATCATAAAATGGGATAAAGAACCTCCTGCGTGGGTTCCCTCCAGCCGCGTCTTTGGACAAGTAGATGAGGTCACACTAGGTTCAAAGCTTCGAATTTTACCGCCTGGAGAAAACATTTTCGGGGGCAACTGTTCCGTAAGAAAAAGCATTTTTTTCGAGCTTGGCGGATTTGGTGAGGATCAAGTCGGAGAAGTCCGCGCTGGAGAAGCCGAAACGGGTCTCTGGATCAAGGCACGCAAAAAGGGAATAAAGATTGCGTGGGTTCCAGACGCCATTGTGTGGCACGTGCAGCTAGTAAGCAAGAACGCAACCTTACCGGACTTAAAACGACGTTACGCAAATTGGGGCGCGGGCAGCACATATGCTTCCTACTTAGAGAACCCTCGCGGCAGGATGAGGCTTTTTATGAGTGCCGTCCGTTCTTTTGGCAATGGGATATGCTATAAGGCTTATGCGACAGGCGATCGTGTGATGAGGTCTCCATCATTTTATAATAATGAACTTACAAGCGTGTACTACCTAAACAAAGCCCAAGCTGAACTAAATCTGGCGTTTAGCAAACGCAAGAGGGAGTTAGTGTTAAGGGAGAACTGGCTTGAGTAAGTCTATGTGCTTCGCCTCCAACAGAAGAGCCTTGCAGATCCTATTAGAGGGGTGTTGCTGCAATGGGCTCAAAAAAGCGTTGATTTCTTTTTGCCCACGCTGGGTGCTAATCAGAAGTTAGCGGTCAAGTTAGCAAGCGCAATGTCAATCTAGAACTTTAAAAGGCTATTTGATAGTACCTCTGAACCAATTCAGCTTAGCTACCTAGCTTGCCTACAATCTTGCACCCGCCCTTATATAGGGGCGCCTGCCAAACAGCGGATCCTCCCTCCTTGCGGTTTTTCATTACTTAGTTTCTGGGACCAAGTCAAGCACAACGCACATTTTACGCACGCTTTTTCTGCGATCCAAAAAGATGTGCAACGGGTGAAAGACATGTACCTTAAGTCTATCAGCGTTATTTCATTGGTCACGTTTCCATTGACGTTAGGACTGCTAGTCGTGTCTCAATCCTTCGTCTTGGCCTTGTTTGGTGACAAGTGGGCGAAATGATTCCGATCCTCCAGGTGTTTTGCCTTCTTGGACTTATTCAATCTATTGGCACGACCGTAGGCTGGATCTATCAATCACAGGGCCGGACTGATATAATGTTTCGATGGGGACTCGTATCAGGCTCTATTTTCATCATTTCGTTTGTAGTGGGTTTGCGGTGGGGCGCATTAGGCGTAGCGGTAGCTTACACCGTGGCTAATTTCCTGCTATAGTACCCCTCACTATTGATTCCTGGCCGTCTCAAAGATCTCCACGTCGTCACGATGCTTAGAAGATTGGCGCCTACGTTCTGCGGCGCCGCAACGATGCGTTTGCCGTTTGGGTACTCGGTTTGATACTCCCGAGCGGCTGGTCCTACGCCACCCATTTGGCACTACTGGTCACGTTTGGCGCAATTGTCTACTGGATCGTTGTTCGCGCGCTCCGTTTAGAGGCTTATACTATCGCGTCTCGATTGGTTGGTGCGTTTTTCGAACAAGTGCGGGCACGTTATGAGGAAGAAAAACAATCTCCTACTGAAGTTTATCGGGAATTTAACAATATCATGCGGCTCAGTGGTCGTGAGCAAGTTTCACCATAAGACGCTTTCAGCACTCATCGCTGAACTGGAGCTTTGCGGCTACGTGGACGTAGAACGAAAAGGACGTGGCCGAGGTCGAGGCGTCGATTTTTATATATATACGACTGACTAAGTTGAACGGAAAGCGCTGTTAGACGCGCTTAAGGATTTAGTTGTTGTTTAATAGCAGACATCTCCCTCACTCAATAGTTGTTACAGTGTATGGTGGCCCAGTTGCGCTTTTAGTAACGCTGCTATCTACTTGGATGCCGTTAAGCGTAGACACCCCCGACCATTGCCTTGGACTGTTGTAGTTGCCCACAATGCCACTTTTTTGCAAGTTACTTACCGTTGAAGAAAAATGAGAATCAGCCGTTGCGTTGTCCTTACAGACCTCTACGGTAGAATTGTATATTATTATAAAATTGTATTGTTGACCGGGCGATTTGGTTATCGTGCCTTTATAG
>Ga0209540_10000398_pt1 | contig 42484 bp, 41 predicted proteins | sample BarGraIncu01121A_FD_184501 | JGI IMG/M metagenome (GOLD analysis project Ga0209540, IMG submission 184501) | Arctic peat soil microbial communities from Barrow, Alaska - Barrow Graham LP Incubations 011-21A (SPAdes) (version 2) | ecosystem: Environmental > Terrestrial > Soil > Wetlands > Peat... | reverse complement strand
CGCCAGCGTGCTGATTCAATCCCAATATGGCAATGCGTGGTCGTACAATGGAGAAATCTTTTTTAAGAGATGCATTCAATACATTGAGTTTATCTAAAATCAATTTCTCAGTAATGGCAGTTGGTACATCTTTTACAGGTATATGACCTGTAACAACAGCCACACGCATAACATCATTTATCAACATCATCAAAGCCGGAGAGCCATTGCCGAATTTATTCTCCAGATATTCTGTATGACCGGGGAATTTAAAATCAGACGATTGGATATTTTTTTTGTTTATTGGGGCTGTAACCAGCGCGTGTAATGCTCCTTTTTTCAAATCTTCGGTAGCACGTTCCAATGCTACAAAAGCTGCTTTTCCGGCTTCTTCTGTGGAACTCCCGAGTTCAACTTTTATTTCATCGTCAACGCAATTAATAATATTGATCCGCTTTGGATTGATTTCTTCTATTGAATTTACAATATTCAGATTTAAACCTTGAATATCCAGGTGCTTGCGATGGTAGGCGGCTACTTTAGGAGAACCATAAATAACTGGGATAAAAGTTTCCAACATGCGACTATCCGACATGGTTTTTAATATAACTTCGTAACCAATTCCATTGATATCACCATGTGTTATACCGATAATTATTTTGTCTGCTTCCATAATATTAGTTTACAATTTAAAATGATTATTTATCATTGTTTTTTTGCCACTACCGACACTTCTTTCAATGCATTGATTTCTTGTGGTAATTTGGTTGAATAAATCATTGCTTCGAGTTGGCGCATAGGGTTTCTTTTTTTAGTACCGGGCGCAAACACAAATCCTTCGATGGTAATGACCCGTTGATTGATTTCATCCAAACGTGTATGGCTGTAAAATGGACCACCCATAGCACCCCCATTTTTAATTTTCCATAGTCCGCGGAGTTCAGCACAATATCCGTTATTTACCCAGATTTCGTTGAATGTTGGTGGCGAAAATCTGTATTCAGTACCCATATACGAGCCTTCAAATTCACCCGGTATATTTGCTTTCATAACCGAATCTCGTTTTGCAAGTAAAAATTCTTTGCTAAAAGTTTTTTTGTTAACGTAAGGATACGAATAAATCACGATATCCTGGCGTATTGTCGCGTTATCATTTGTTATCCAATAAAAATCTTTCTTTTTGGTAGATTTATTAATACCTTTCTGAATATCGATTTGAATTCCAAATATTTTTTCAATTTCTGCTTTAGCATTTGCATTGACATAATTCTTATTATATTCAATCTGACGTTCACGTTCAGTGCGCAAGAAAAAATTCAGGATATTGTCACCGTATGTTTTTATTGTACTGACAAATATGGAATCGTTTGGAGACCGAATAAGCACTACCGATTGAGGTTGAGCCCATTTATTCTGAGTATAAATCACTTTTGGCTCCGTATATTTATCCGAAATATCGGTCAACAAAATGTTTCTTGCAGGTTTCAGTTGGTCATTAAAATCAATCTGCTTACATCTTAATATATTCATCATCGCTTCAGGCTGTGGAAGACCTTCCATGTTACTATCCAACAGAGTTATTAACGACCTACCGGCAGGCGCTTTCCAATGGGCATCATCCATAACAACAAGTACTTCATATTTGCTTCCTGCGACAGTAGGCAAGGTATTTCCTCCATTGTTACAGCTGACTAACAGTAAAACAAAAAAAAGTGAATATAATAATCTTGTCCTCATTTACATAAATGTTTAATATGATTAAAAAAACACTACTTATTTTTTAATTCATTGGTAGATGAAAAAAACAACAAAACAGATTCCATGATTTTTGCCCGATCTTTCTCTGATTGAATAATCTCCAGTGGAAAACCAAATGCACAAGTTTTATAATTTCCTGAATAAGCTACTCCTGCGCTTAAATTATTTTCTGCATAACGGCAAATCGTAAATCCACCTTCTCCGACAGCTTCAATTGCATCAGGGGATTCAACATAATACGAAATAGCATTAGGTTGATCGTAATACGTGAAGTTAGCCTTTTTGAAAAACCTGTTTGGCGAACTCACGACTTTGACATTTCCACTGACACTTGCTTTTGCTGTGCGGTATTTATATTTCAAAACATTTTCGATAAATAACCGATCATCGTGCTTCATATGTTCGCCATCACACAAATCAGATGCAAGGTAAGCCCCGCTTACCAAAAGGTTTCCTCCCTTCTGACAGTAAGTCCGAATTAACTGCTGCAAAGCTAATGGAAAAGTTTTGAATTCTGGTGTTTTTTGACCATTTCCTACGATAGTTTGTTTTTGTTTACCCAAAATCAAATCCACCATTTTATATTGATTCAAATCTATATCACTCCGGATTACTGCTTTATTGCTACAAGAAACGAATGAAAATCCAGCTGCTTTTATTGCTTTACCATGTAAATAAGGATAATCGAAGCTATTTCCTGCTATCACTTTAGTTTCGTAATTGGCATGACTTGCTCCAAATCCGGGTGCATCATCATTTACCCATGGTTTGTTTCGTTTAAACTCATATTGTTTTCCAATAAAACTAATATCCGACAAATAAGGTACTCCGGCATCTTCATCATTCAAAAATCCGGCATAAGTACTATCAAGTGTAAAACTAGCCGGAGCACTTACCCTATCGAAACCATTTACAATAAGTACTTCACCCTTTTCGTTGGGTGAACGATAAGCAGAAAGAATTTCTGATGGAAAGCTTTCGCCTCCTTTGTTCACTGCAGTAATTTTATAACTGTAAATTTTTCCGGGTTGAAGCGTTAGTGCCACTCGATTACTATTTATCAATACACCATTATCAAAGTCACCTTCGTCAACACGAGTGTATAAAACGTACTGATCGGCTTGGGCAGTAGGTTCAAGATTATCTTTGACATCGATCCAATGTAATTCCAACTTATTTTTCTCCAAAAACCGGCTACTAAATTGTTCCACCGGAAGCGGTTGCACCACATAATCTACTTTGTTGGCAGAAGAAAGAAACTTCAAAATTCCTTTATAAATGGAACGACTTACTATAAACCGAAAGCGAGGATCGAGACCATAACGCATATCGGCAAAATTTTGATGTGAAAGTAATTCCAACAACATGGTAGGTACTTCAGGAACGCGCGATTCGCTGTACGATTTATTCCATAATCCCCGACGAGTCCATTCCGGTGCATAAAGCGACCGAACATCATTTACAATTTGGGTTTGAATAATGTCCGTCAAATCGCGTGATGCCCAACGTGAAACACCATTTTGGAAAACGGTTTTTCCATCCGAATTCTGTATAGTACAAATTCCCAAAGTGCCGATAATGGAATCGTTCAATGTAGTTCCGGCATCAGAATGAAATGCCAAAGCTAAATCAATAGGAACACCTAATCCTTTATAATTGGGATTAACTGCCGAACCTCCTGCAAGATAATTCACCCAATAACCGCGTGATTGAAAATCGTCGGTATAATCATTTCTCCCCTGATTTTTACTGTAAATGCTATCCGGAATTCCAGCCCATTGAAGCCAGTATCGAGCACCTTCCGTAAAACGAGGGTAACCGCTTGTTTCTGGTTCGTAAATAGTTGTAGGTAATGAATCGTTAGCCACAGTCAAACTGTCAGAGCTATTTAGATTAGAACTGAATCCTGCCTGGTTCGGGCTTCTTGCAATATTTCCCATACCACCACCGAATTTTACCGCATCGGCAGTTATCATTTTACCTTCCTCGGAATTGAAATTGGTCAACATCACTTTGCCTAGATTGGTTCTACCCTTATCGAAATAAAAATTTCCGAGATACACCCAGGTACCACTGCCCATTGTTTGATTTACTGTAAATTCCGTTTTACCTCCTTTATGATATACTGTATAATGTGCATTTGAAACACTGTTAGCCAATGTTTTGTACGAAATGTAAACTGCATAACGTCCTGCTTCCGGAATGTTTGGAATCCATTCGGCACGACTGGATTCATAAGCATCATATACTGCTGGTATAAAACGATATGTTCCGAAGGTAAAAGGATTTTCTCCTTGAAGGTAGGCCTTTTTTGAATTAGCAAATCCCACTCCTTCGCCTGTTTTCCAACTTTTTCGATCATTATGTTCCCGATAACGCGATTCACGATCTTTGGCATCATTATCTACAATTACTTCATTGATTTGCGTATCACGTTCACGAGGTAGCAAAACATTAGCTCCTGCATTTTCGAGCATCGGAACCAAAAAAGGCAATACATAGGATTGAGTGTACAAATCCTCTACAATTTGAAAAACACGTGCACGTTGCCATTCCCAGCGGGCCAATTTTTGATTGTAATACCAGCCATGGCTTTGCCAAAGTGCAATATGTCGGTTTCGTAATCCTTTATCTACTTCGAATGGGAGTGAAGTATTTGTTACTAAAGGTCGAGATAGTATGGATCCCCAGAATAGTCTTTTTTCATCTATATTATCTTTCCGATAAAAATTTGGAATCAGATCCTCTATGTTTCTATTTTCAACCTGACAAATTACAGAAAAACCGGTATATTTCGAAGGCAATATTTTTGCGATGGCATTATAAATTCGCTTTACATTGTCGGGACGAAAAGGCATATTACTCAACCTTTCGTTGGCTGTAATAAAGATTTTATTGGTTCTTACATTTGGAGAAAAATCCGTTACATTTACCCTGCCAACCCAGGTATAACTATTGGCAATAGCTGTCAGAGTATCTGCGATCTGACTTTCGATAGACTTCTGAGCATAACAATTTAAATTTGTTCCTAGAAAAAACAAAGCAAGAACAATGACAGTGTGGAAATTATACCTCATATTTATAGTAATCGGGGAAATAAAATTGAAGCAAACCAGTAGCTATCAATAATATATTAATTCAAAAAACTCATACCTCAAACCCGGAACACGAAACGCAAAACGTTTCAATCTTTTTCTTTTTCCAATGTCGATAACATACCGCAGGCTGCATAAATATCTTCGCCACGTGAACGTCTGATAGTGGCTGTTACCCCATTGTTGGTTAAATAATCGCGGAAGAAAGTCATTTTCTCATTACTGGAACCTTTTAAATCGACGCCGGGAATGGCGTGAAAACGAATTAAATTTACCCTGCATTCAATTCCTTTCAATATTTTTACAAGTTCTACCGCATCACGCATGCTGTCATTTATTCCATTAAATAAAATATATTCGAAAGAAACACGGCGTTGTTTACTAAAATCGTGTTTTCGTAATTCTTCAAGTACTTTGCTAAGCGGATACGCATTTTCGACAGGCATCAACTGCAAACGATCTTGTGAAAAAGGTGAATGTAAACTGATAGCCAAATGGCAATTTGATCTTTCTAAAAAAACCTTCATTCCAGGAATTAATCCAATAGATGAAACAGTTATACGACGTGGACTCCACGCATAACCATAGTCAGCAGTCAATATTTCCAACGATCGTAGCATGGGTAAAATATTATCAAAAGGTTCGCCCATACCCATAAAAACCAAATTAGTAAGTGTTTCCGCTTCCGGAATTGACATGATTTGATTCAAAATTTCGGTTGCTGTAAGTTGAGCAACAAAGCCTTGTTTGCCGGTCATACAAAACGTACAACCCATTTTACAGCCGACTTGCGAAGACACACAAAGCGTTGCACGATCTTCTTCTGGAATATAAACAGTTTCAATAAAATGTCCGCCTTCAGTTTTAAACAGATATTTTATTGTTCCGTCAGTCGATGCAACAGTTTGAACTGGAAGATTACGCCCAATTTCGTACTGTTCGCTAAGCAATGACCTGTTTTTAGCGGAAATATTCGTCATCTGGTCAATGCTGAAAGCACGTTTTTTATAGAGCCATTCTGAAATTTGTTTTGCAGTAAAAGCCGGCATTCCCAATTCGGAAACTATCGTTTTCAATTCATCGAGGATCTTACCAACAAGGGCTATTTTATTCATAATCTTTATATTAATATAGTGCAAAGCATACTTCTATGTGCAAAGTTACGCAAACTTAGCGATAAAAAGAAAACGGAATGAAATAATCATTCCGTTTTCCAGATTTTTAAAAGAAATCGTTATTAACTGATCAGAAGAAATTCATCCGATTATCAACAATTTCTGCTTTATCCTTCAAATCCTGGATAATCATGTATGGTAATGAATAACTCATACGTCCATTGAGCTGCATTATTTCCATTTTTGCATTCAATGGTTGTGGATTTTCTTGTTTATTAGAAGTCCGAATAACATAAACACCAGCATTTCCTTTAATTGGAGCCGAAACTTTGTTTAAAGTAGCAACTGAAGCTTTACCAATCACAGAAGGTTCCATGCCGGCAACGCCGAATTGATAAGCTGCAAAATTTACACCTATAGCCGTTTTTACTGAATCACGCAAAGTAGATGCCAATGCTTCTAAAGATGGAGTTTTTGTTAATTGTGCCGATAGGTTTTTAATCATTAATTCGGCTTTTTTGTCTTTCACAAGTTCAGCTTTCAACTGATCTGTCATTTTTTCGACTGAGCGATATCCTTTTTTGTTTACTTCGGTTGTTAAAGCAACTACAAATTGAGTTCCACAATCGAATACATCTGACACATCTCCTTTACCACTTTTGAAAACCCATTGAATAATTTTACGTGACTGAGGTATGTCAGCAATTTTGTCAACTGTCTGTAAAATGTCAGTTGCAGGGTGAATGGTATATCCTTTTTCTTTGGCTACTTTTTCAAATTTATCTGTCGTCATACCTGCAGCAAATTGTTTTGCATCGTTGTATATTTTGCTGTAAGTTTTACTGCTTGGAACTACTTTACGTTCCAGAATTGCTAATTTGACTTTGCTACGAGCAGCGGTTTTATCCATTACTTGCATAATTTGAGTCCCTTGTGCATTCTTGATGGTAAATACTTCGTTTTTAGATTTACTGAAAGCAGTATTGGTGAGCTCTTTATCAACACCGGCAACACCTTCTTGCAACCAACCGATTTCACCTCCGTTAGCTGCAGTTTGTTGTACTGCTGAATATTTTTTTGCTAAAGCTCCGAAATCTGCACCACCACGTATCGCAGCAACGAGACTGTCAGTCTTTGATTCATCTTTTTGTACTAAAAAGATATGACGCAACTTCACTGAATCAGATTGCATAATGCCAGATTCCATAATTCGAGCCATTGTATAGGTATCATTTACAAACATTGGACCTACTACGTCACCTGTTTTACCGCCAAAAGCAAAAGCTTTAAGATTAGCAGGAACTGTTACTGTTGAATAGTTGCGACCATTGTACATTACATCCGAATTAGAATTAACTAATCCTGCTACATCTGTTGTTGTTTTAAATTCATTATTTAACTTATTAATCCAGGTTTCTGCTTCCTTAAAGTCTTCTTGCATAGGCTTGATATTGAAAGTAACATAATTGATGGCACAATTGGCTTCTTGTTTATATTGTTCTTTTTGTTTGTTATAGAGTTCTTTGATTTCGCTGTTGCTAACTTTAACTGCCGAATCGGATATTGCATAATAAGGTTGTACTACGTAAGATACATCCACGCTTTCTTTGCGATCCTGATAGCTCATTTTTGCGTCAATACTATTAGCTGTAACTGATTTGGAAACTAGCGCAGTGTATTTTTCTTGCAATATACTGTTTTTTACAGTTTTTTCCCAAAACTTCCAATAACTTTTAGCTTTCGCTATTTGTTGTTTCATCTCTTCATTTGAAGGAGCTTCTTCCAAACTATTCAGAAATCGAACTAAAATAGGACGGCTAAATTGACCATTTTCACCTGCAAAAGAACGACGTTGTTGAATTAATGGGTGAATATTATTTCCGATTAAACGATCCGAAAGTTCTTCAGCACTAACAGTAAGACCAATTTTCTTAGCTTCGGCAGTCAAAATTTTCTCATTCACCAAACTTTCCCACACAGATGTACGAAGTTGAGTCATCATTTCTTCATTTAATTCGGTTTTCCCGGTTTCAATTTTGTACACTTCTGTCATTTGTTCGATGCTAGCAGAGTAATCCTTGATGTTTATGTCTTCCCCCACAATATTCGCAACTGTTTCGCGCGATTTATTGAAGTATGATGACCCCGAATTAAGAAAGTCGCCTACAATAAAGGCTAATAATGCAAGTCCTACTGCTCCTACCAATAGAACTCCTTTGCTTCTAATCTTGTCTAATACTGCCATTTTCTTGAAATTAATTTGTATTTTTTGTATTTATTATTTTATCTGATTTGAGGGCACGAATATACAAAAAAAAACTTTATCCTTTTGCAATTTATGCATTTTTCTGCTTATTTTAAGTCTTTGCTTACAGTCACCGGTTTCCTGTCTTGATTATACGTTAATTGAAACCTGTAACTCGTAAAACTATTTAATATCCAGTTCCCACTTTTACCAATTCAATCCGATTGTTTGTTACCTTTACACATTTAATTGTAAATCCTTCAACTCGAATAACTTCATTCAATTTAGGGAAATGTTGGTGATTATGTAAAATAAATCCGGCTATAGTTTCGTATGCATCCGATTCCGGGATTTTTAAATTAAACTTGGCATTTGCAATTTTCACTTCCAGTCGACCGGAAAAAATATATTCCTTTTCATTAGTTTGTTCAGCCACATAATCTCGGTTATCATGTTCATCCTCAATTTCTCCAAAAATTTCTTCTATAATATCTTCAAGGGTAATAATACCGGCAGTACCGCCAAACTCATCAACCACCACGGCAATGCTTTTCTTTTGTAACATGAAAATTTTCATCAGCTTTTGTGCTGCCATATTCTCTGGTACAATGGGTATCTGATTGATTTGTTTTTTCCAGTCAATTTGGTGTTCAAACATTTCAGAAGAATGAATATAACCCACAATATTATCTATGTCGCCATTGAATATAGGTATTTTCGACAAGCCTGTTTCAATAAATGTTTGTTTCAACGTTTCAACATCGGTATCAAAATCTAAGGCAATAATCTCTGTTCGTGGCACAGAACAATCGCGTAATTTTACTTTGGAAAAATCGAGTGCATTTTGAAAAATTTTCACTTCATTTTCAAGTTCCTTTTCGTTCTGATGATTTTCAAAGCTTTCCTGAAGTAAATAATTCAAATCGATACGTGAAAATACATTCTCCTGGGTAGTTTTACTTATTTTTACTCTGAAAAGTTTTAAAATTCCCATTGATAGCCATGTACTAAAACGAGAAATTGGATATAATGCAACATAAAAGAATAGTAAAAACCATGAAAAAACCCGTAACCATAAATTCGGATTCACCCGGAAAATGGTTTTTGGAAGAAACTCACCAGTAATTAATACAATAGCTGTTGCCAAAATGGTTTGTAACAAAGTAATCAGGAATTGACTACCAATCGGTTCTAACCAAGGGGTCATTACTTCGGCCATAAGTAAACCGTATATTACAAGGCTGATATTATTTCCAACCAGCATCGTAGAAATATATTGTTGGGGATGCTTATAAAATATCGACAAGATAGATGAAGTAAGATTGCGATGCTTTTTATCCAACTCAAAACGTAGTTTGTTTGAAGTAATAAAGGCAATCTCCATTCCCGAAAAGAACGCGGAGAAAATAAGTGTCAATAGGATGTAGGTAAAACTATCCAAAATTAAAATACTTAGTTATAGAAATGTTAATTGACTGCAAAGATACTATATTTTACGTTGTAACATGTATTTTCTTTTGAAAAATCTGAAGTAGAGAGTCCGTAAATTCACTGAAAAATCTAAAAATAAATAGTAAGTTGCATATAGTATGTTCTGGTCTGATGCTTTCAAATTTTTGCAATTAATTGTATACCTGAAGTATACTGTTCTATTTGCAAATAATCTACTATTTATTTGAATGAGCATTTGTGGTTTTGAAAAAAAACAGTATCTTTGCAACCGCTTAGAAAAAACGATCTAGTAGCTCAGCAGGTAGAGCACATCCCTTTTAAGGATGGGGTCCTGGGTTCGAGCCCCAGCTGGATCACTTTTTTTTTATGCCGATCACAAAGTTTGATGATCTAGTAGCTCAGCAGGTAGAGCACATCCCTTTTAAGGATGGGGTCCTGGGTTCGAGCCCCAGCTGGGTCACAAAATTAAGCCTCCAAAATCGTTGATTTGGGAGGCTTTTTCGTATCTTTAAATTTATATTATTATCTGTTGTTGTTGTTGTTGTTGTTGTTGTTTGAAAAAATGAAATAAAAAAAGGTTTCACTTTGAATAGTGAAACCTTTTTTGTGGGCGTTGAGGGATTCGAACCCCCGACCCTCTGCTTGTAAGGCAGATGCTCTGAACCAGCTGAGCTAAACGCCCGAAATTGTGAAAAAAAACTTTTTGTGGGCGTTGAGGTAAATGAACCCATTCCCATATTCTACTACTTATCAATACGTTGCAATCGCAGTAAACTTAATTGGTACGAATTAGTCCCAAATTATTGGTGTTGTTTTGACTACATTTGGCTTCGTTTTGTCATGCAATTATTCTGAGTACAAAAGTATGCTTTATTTTTGAAATGACCAAATATGATTAGGTTATTTCTCGGACTTTAAATGAAAGTATATGAAATTATTTTGAATTTAGATTATTAAGTAATAGGAAATAAATAATGTCATATTATTTAGAGAAGTATCATACGATACCGTTATAATATTAAGTCCCCTTTAGGGGATTTAGGGGCGGTTTTCAAATTGATTTTACCGCCCCAAGCCCCTAAAGGGGATGTAAAATACTATTGTCTCTGAAAAATTAAAATACGACATTATATTCTGACCATTACTTATTCTAATTGAGAGAAAAATAAATAAATCTGGACAAAAAATTGAATCTAGAAATAGATTCAATAGATAGAAATGGATAAATTAAACTAAACAATAAAGCGATTTGGAAATTTATCGAGTTAATTATTTAAATGTTAATATCCCGTACACCATTTATTACTTTTATGCGTGTATACATTTGGAGTTGCATAAAAGTCATAACAGGTTTTCCAATGGCGACAAGCAGGCACAACACATTTTTTTATCGTCTGATACTTCGAGCCCCGGTATCCACTCAAAAAAAAAGCGTTGTGATAGAGTTTGATAATGTTGAAAAGTAAGAATAATTTTTGGGGAATAATTCTTACTTTTTTTCTATTTGAATAACGGAAAAATTATTTCCTGCTTTCTAACATTTAAGAAATTCAGGATTTATGTTTTATGAACTAGAAACAAATGCCCCAAAACAATATGCCTGTTTTTTAGAGACTGTATTTCTCGAACTCAAGAAAAAACAGGCAAACTATTTTGAATAGGGACGGCGGATAAACTACATTCAGCGGAAGAGTTATTTTGCTTACGCTTGAATAAAAATAACTCTTCCGCTAAAAGAAGTTCTGGTTGTTTTAGCACTTTGTGCAATAAATATATGTTTACACTTCGTGTGGGCAAAAAGGAAGTTAGTAGTGGAAATAATATAATGTCCTATTTTCAACATCCCGACCTCTCTCCCCGCCCTCTCCGAGGAGAGGGAGTCAGAGCAGTACCGGGTTGAAGTTGACTATAATAAAATACGACATTATTTCTTTCCTATTACTTATCTACCGGTTTGTCCATATTTATTTGCAATCAAACGAAAATTAACGTCTCATTTGATTGACTAAATTTAATGAACATTTACTCCATGCAGGTTATCTCGGTTTCAAATAGTTAAAAGTCAATCCGGCATCATGGATTATTTACACATGAATGTATATTTTGAACTTTTCTTAGGTTTTTTGTGTAGAATGATTCATTTTCTGTTCGAAATTATGCGATTAAAGGTTAATTTGCAATAATCGCCAATAATAATAATGATTAAAGTATCATATTAATGCCATTATTCGTATATTTGCAGACAAAAGTATGTTGTATAGCATATAAAGTAGCAAAAAGAAATTAAAATAAAGATTATGGAATCAATTTGTAAATATAATAGACCGGATTGTTATGGAGCAAAGGAATTGGAATTCTTACTTGAATTAAGTTCTTTGTTGAGTAACAAGGATATTGATCTGGATGAGGTTATGGGTATTATGGCAACCCATTTAAATGCCGAACGAATTATTCTCACTGTTTTGAACCGGGAGAATTCAAACATAGTTATCGAGGGAACTTTCGGAATAACTGAAAACGAGAAAAAACAAGCCGTTTATCAGATTGGATTTGGAATTATTGGTCGTGTAATTCAAACTGGTGAGACTATTCAAATTCCGAAAATTGCGAAGTCAGTGGAATTCCTGAATCTGACGCATACACCCACAATGATAGATGGTAAGGATGTTTTATTTATTTGCACACCAATAAGATATAAAGATCAAATAATTGGTACATTAAGTTTACATAAAGTCAATTCGGGTGAAGCTACTTTAGAATACGATGTACGTTTGCTCAAGATAGTCGGTTCTATGATTGGTCGGACCATGCGTCGCAGACAAGAATATTCTGAAGAAATGGAATTATTGGAAAATGAAAATAAAAACCTCAGAGGTGAGCTCAGAAATAGAATTATGCCGGATAGGATTAAAGGAAATTCAAGTAAGATGAATGAGGTCTTTTCCTTAATCGACAGTGTGGCAACAACAGATGCAACGGTTATGATTCGTGGCGAAAGTGGAGTAGGGAAAGAGTTGGTTGCTGATGCCATTCATTACAATAGTCTAAGGAAAAATAAACCTTTTATCAAAGTAAATTGCGCGGCCTTACCCGAAAGTCTGATTGAAAGTGAGCTGTTCGGACATGAAAAAGGTTCATTTACAGGTGCTACCGTTCAACGCATTGGCCGATTTGAGGCTGCAAATGGAGGTACCATTTTTTTGGACGAATTTGGAGATATTCCAGCTTCTACACAGGTGAAACTTTTACGTGTTTTGCAAGAAAGGGAAATCGAACGGGTTGGCGGAACAAAACCTATAAAAGTTGATGTCCGTATTCTATGTGCTACGAACCGTAATCTGGAAGATTTAATAAGCAAAGACCAATTTCGGGATGACTTATATTATCGCATTAATGTTTTTCCTGTCTATATTCCGTCGTTGCGTGAAAGAATAAATGATATACCTGTACTGGCTGATTTTTTTATCGATAAATTTAATAAACGACATGGTAAGAATATTAAGCGCATCACCGCTTCTGCCATAGATACGCTGATGGTTTACCACTGGCCCGGAAATATACGTGAATTGGAAAATTGTATTGAAAGAGCTTGTATTTTGAGTAATGATCAGGTGATACGTACAAATAATCTTCCTGCTTCGTTGCAAACGGCTATTACTTCGAAAACTATGCAAAGTGGGACTTTGGATATTATTTTGGGTAAAATGGAACAACAGATTATTATGGATGCTCTTATATTATGTAAAGGCAACAGTGCAAAAGCAGCGGAACATCTTGGAATAACTGAACGGATGATGGGAATCCGGATAAAAAAATATGAAATAGAACCGAAGCGATTTAAAGTCTTTACTAAAGAAAAAGAATAATAAATAATGTACTTTACAAACGAAAACTTTTCGAACGATGAATATCTCCTTTGAATATTGTAATTTTGAGAATCCGGCTCATCTAGCTGTGTTGACCGATTTATTGAACATCTATATGATTGATCCTATGGGTGATGTTCCGCCATTAAATAAGCTGAAACAACTTAGATTGGTGGATGGACTTGCCAGTCACCCTACTGCGCTTGTACTTTTTATTCTTTACAGTGGTGTGTTTGCCGGGTTGGCTGTTTGCTTCGTCAACTTTTCAACATTTAATGTGAAGTCCTATTTGTATATTCATGATGTAATTATCAGTCCGGCATACAGGAGAAAGGGATTGGGTAAAGCGATGATGAAAAAGCTGGAAGAGATTTCAATTGAACGCAGCTATTGTAAAATTACATTGGAAGTTCGTGAAGATAATGCTGTTGCACAAAATTTATACCGTAGTTTGGGTTACGATGAGTGTCAGCCCAAAATGCTTTTCTGGACAAAAAAATTATAAATTAAGCAATTATGAAAATAGCAATCCCTGTTGTAGACCTGAATTTACATAAAAATCGTATTGCAGGTGGATTGAATGTGATTGGACAGATATGCATTTATGACCTTGTCAAACAGGAAGGAGTCTGGATGAAAACACTCGATCTGGCTCCTAATATGGGCGAATTGCTGCCTGCGTTTGAACGCCACGAAATTTCAACAATCATTACCCGTCAGGTTCAACCTATGGCATTGAAAGTACTTGTTAATAAGGGTTTTGTTGTATATAAATCAATTGGAGATGAGTTGGAACCCAATATTAAATTTTTATCGGAAAACGGACTGATTCCTTTTGATATGGAAGGAGCCATGGAGTTTGCAAAAGCCTGCGGTGGTGAGTGTAACGTTTGTACAACGGATTGTGACGAAGAAAAGAAAACGGAAGATCAATTATAATAACCTGAAAGATGAGTATTCAAAACGCTATAAATTTTATTTCAAAAGTCGATTCTGATATCGATTTTCGCAAATCATGTTATAAATATAAATTGCAGGGAGAACTTTTGGAAAATTTGAAAGTGCAGGAAATGGGATTTACACCGGATGAAATTGAAGATGCATTTAACGTTCTCGAATTGAAATGCCAGACTTATGAGCAGGCAGGCAGAGTGAAAGAGGTAAAATCTTGGTTTAAGTTATTCAGATAAAGTCATATTGATATTCTTCAATAATTTATTAACAAGAAAAAGAGTTTTTCTCAAACTAAAAAAACACCGGAAGATTTAATTCCTACCGGTATTTTTCCCTTTTCAAATTACTGATTCATTGTGATTTTTCAATTAAATTAGAAGGCGGCAGATTGTTTTGTTTTTTGCTTTTAAAAAAGAACTAATTATCCAAAAGGCAATAGTCAATTTCTTCCATTCTCATTTCAACCCAATCCCTAATTTCTTGCAGTCCGTTACACATTGTCTTTAAATCTTCAGTGCTTGGTGTTCTGTAACCGAAACCATCAAGTGAACAAATAGCTTCGAATTTACCAACTAAGATAGCCGTTTGTTTCATATCGACCGGTATTTCCGGATCCAATTCTTTAGCCTCCCGGTAGAGTGATATTGGCATATGATGGGTTGCATTCCAATCGAATCTGGCTAAAAGAGCCACAAAATATTTTTCTATGCTCATGGAAGCCAGATTATAAAGCATATCATTATCAAAACGTGTATTTTTATTTACCAGACTTTTTTGAAAGGTTAATAAATAACTATTAGCATATTGCAGACACTCAATGGCTTGAGTTCGCATTTCTTTGTCATGAATTATTGTTGTTGACATATTGTTTGATTTTTATGTGAATAAATATCGGTGTATAGAGCCAGCAATTCTTCTTTGGTAATGGCTCTTTTAAGTGCTTCAGCAGATGCTTTTACTCTTTGCAGTAAAGTATTGCAGACTTCATCAGTTGAAGGTAAATTTGCTTCGGTTAAAAAATGCATGATAGTTGATTTACCACTATGTTTGCCAATAAGAAAATCTTGTTCGGTTTTTCCAATTTTACTAGCAGAAATAAGTTGATAAGTACTCCGGTCTTTCATCAGAAAGCGGGTATGAATACCGCTTTCGTGACTTAATACCAAACTTCCGGTTATAGGTTTACTCTGGCTCAACGGACGATTGGAAACTTGTGACACAAATTCGCTTAACCCTGTGAACTTTTCGGTTAGCAAGGTGCAAGGAATGCCGGAACTCAACTCCAGTGCCATGGCAACTTCTTCCATCGGCGCATTTCCGGCGCGTTCGCCCAAACCATTCACGGTGGTACTTAAACAATTTGCACCTGCCAGAAAAGCAGCTAAGGTATTGGCCGTTGCCATTCCCAAATCGTTGTGTGCATGAATTTCAAGTGGTATTTCATTGTCTACGCATCGAATTGCAGTCACCATTTCAAACGTAGTTATTGGATTTAATATACCAATAGTATCAGCCAACCGTACACGTGAAGCGCCATAAGCACTTGCAGCACAAATAAATTGTTTCAGAAAATCTATTTCGGCACGCGATGCATCTTGCGCTCCAATCGTTACATAATCAAAAAGCGGTATGGAAAATTCAATCAATTCCTTCATTTTATATAAGACCCAGACTGTGTCTTTTCCCATAGCTTTCATCAAGATAGGAGAAACCGGAAAAGAAATATGTACTCCATTGGTTCCGGCCTCACTCGCACTACGAATGTCTTGCTTGTTGGCGCGGCACCACGAAAGTGTTTTGAATCGAAACCCCATTCCGATAATTGTACGAATATCCTCTACTTCTTTTGCACCCATAGCCGGTGTACCGATTTCAATCTCGGGAACTCCGGCCGCATCCAATAATGCGGCTATTCTGATTTTCTCCGGCAAAGAGAAAACAACTCCCGGCGCTTGTTCGCCGTCACGGAGTGTGGTGTCGATGAAGTATGGTGTCATATTATTCACAATTGAAGAATGAACATTAAAAATAATAATCAGTAGAAAGTTTTAATCTGCAATAGAGTACTTCTCGCAAAGTTCGTCGTTTTCCAAGGCATCAAAAATCTCATCAATAACAGCTTCTGATTCAATACCTCCGTACCAAAAGTTATTAGGATGAATGACCATCACCGGACCCTGGGAACAAACGTTTAAACAAGCGGTGGTACTAACTGCAACGTCCAAACCTCGGTCGGAAGCTTCTTCCGAAATATACTGAAGCAATGAACTTGCTCCTTTTTTGTTACATGCTCCTTGAGCATCTCCCGCAACACGAAACGAGTTGCATACTAAAATGTGATAATCAGGCTTTTTCATAAAGAATAATTTTTAATTAGTCTCACCTTAATCCCCACTTTTAAAGAAAAGGGACCTGTGGGTCAAATTTAAATGAATGTATAAATAAAGAATTGAATATGTTTTTTGCCAAACAGGCAATAGTAAATAGTAAATGAATAAATAGTAAATGTAATCAACCACATCCCTGTGCATTTCCTTTACAAATACTACCGCATTTAAAGGCGTCGGGTTTGGCAATGGAACGGATAGGTTTGTCTTTGTAAATACCTTCGAGACCTTCATCAATTAATCCTGTCATTTCCACTACTTGAATGCCGCAACCCTTGAGCATTGCTTTCGGATTTTCTCCCACACCACTAACCAGAATGGCACGACAGTCTTTCAATGTGCGGGCTAAATCAACCCATCTACTGTCACTTCCTCCACTCGGAGGTGTATCCCGCATTTCAACAAACTTAAACCCATTAGGTGTTTGGCGGAAAATATGAAGTGAAAACGCTTCCCCCAAATGTTGATTTACTAATAAACCTTCGTTAGTTGCTACTGCAACATACGGACGACCTTCAGTTTCTATCTCTTTGGAGCTCGAATATTTTTTCAGTAAAACATGCGTTTCGCTTAAATCTTTTCCAAGTAAACCGGCTGCATCAGCTCTACAACGAGCACAATGACTCATTATTGGTAAAAACTCCGAAGCTAATGTCCGTACTCTGAAAACAGTTTTGGTGTCCGGCTCAATAAAGTCTGCAAAATCTGTTTCAGCCGTTGGAAGTAAGGGAATACAGTTGATAACATCGGCTCCGAGTTCGGCACATTTTTTAGCCACTTCAGGAATGTGATCTTCGTTTATGCCCGGAATAACGATTGAATTTATTTTTACGGTAATACCTGTAGCTTTTAGTTTAGGAATACAAGCTAATTGACGTTCCAATAAAATGGTTGCACCTTCGATACCACGATAAACGTGTTTGTTGAAACGCACCCATTTGTAAACTTTTGCCGTAATTGAAGGATCAACTGCATTTATTGTTATTGTTACATGTGTAACACCAAGTTGGGCTATTTCATCAATATAGGGTTCGAGTTCTAAACCATTAGTAGAAAGACAGAATATTTTTTCCGGAAATTCTGCTTTAGAAAGACGCATTGTTTCCAGAGTTTCTTCTGCATTTGCAAATGGATCGCCGGGTCCTGCTATACCAATAACTGCTAGGTTTTCAATACGTCCATCTAAATCTTTGAGATATTCGACAGCCTGAAAAGGCTTAAGTACCGAAGAAGTAACACCCGGCCGACTTTCGTTTACACAATCGTATTTGCGGTTGCAGTATCCACATTGAATATTACATTTAGGTGCCACCGGTAAATGCACACGTGCATTGCTATGTTTGGCTTCTTTATCGAAGCAGGGATGCGCTAATTTTTTTTCTACGTTCGTTTCCATCTTGTTCTCGTTTAATCATTGTATGTTAACTCTCAACTAATCTCTCTAAATGTATTTATACCCAATAGGAGAATTCTCCTGTTTATATTCTATCAAAGCATTTACTACTCTGTCAAATAATTCCTGTGTTCCACGGTAGCCTATATGATGCATCCGGCTTGCTCCGAAACGGTCGTGAATCGGAAATCCGACACGTATTAACGGTATTTTTAATCCGCGGGCAATGTAGTATCCTTTGCTGTTACCCAATAAAAAATCTGGTTTAAACTCTTCGGATTTTTCACGTAAAGTTTCGAAATCGGCACCTTTTATATAAAAAGGTTCGACACCTATCTCCCTACACCAATCTGCCATAGCAGTCACAAAATCGTCTTCGCCATACAGCAATGCTTTTTTTCCGAAAACATATTTATGTGCGTCCACATACGAATCAACCAGGCGTCCACGTTCTTTGCGGTGTTTTTCGGGAATCTCATTTCCACTCAGTTCTTTCAATGTTTCCATCAACTTATCGGATGCTTCGATGCCAATTGGCAAGGGCATTTGATAATTTTTGACATATAAATTAGATTCCAGCCATTCGCCTCCTGTTTGTGTCGATCCGTTTTCTTTTATACGAGAAACACCTTTGTTGAAATTTGCCCCGAACTCGACTACGGCTTTTGAATTACCCATTCGTCGAATCTCGTATATGGTTGTTCCACCGGTTGGAATTAGTTGATACTCGGAAGTATATTCGTTGTCCAATGTTTCGCTATAGTCGGGAAACAATGTAAATTTTATCCCGAAATCAGTTAGCAATTCCTTTAAATACCGGATATCAGCAGGCGAAACCATACCGGGTAAAATGCTGATGTGTTTTTCCATTTTTTCAAATTCGGCCAGCGTTTTAATTGTCGCCAATACCGTGTTATGAAATCCTTCGGCATGACTTCCACAATAACTGGGTGTGGAAGCATTGATAAATACAGGGATTAATTTGTCAGTACCTTCAAAGTTTTCTATAAAATTACGGATATGTCCCGGAATATCTTCACCTATGGTTTCCGAAAGGCAGGTAGAAGCAATTCCTATGACACTTGGTTTATATTGTTTTATGATATTGGTAATGCCCGTGATAAAATTTCTGCTTCCTCCAAATATGGTCGATTCCTCACTAAAATTACTCGATGCAATATCCACCGGTTCTTTGTAGTGGCTTATCATATATCGCCTGATATAGGTGGCACAACCCTGACTTCCGTGGATAAGCGGTACGCATCCTTCAATCCCTTTAAAAACCAATGATGCACCAAGCGGAGCACATAGCTTGCAGGAATTCCGGGTGGAAGTATATGTTTTTGCTTCTATCATTTTGTTTTCTGGTTAATTGATTAATTAAGTTGAATGAATTGATTAAGACTCTATAATTGAGTGGGTTTTAGAGGCACATTGTATTTCCGAACTTAACCAATCACTTACTTACATTTGTTCTTTCGTAAATTTCCACACAGGACTCATTGCCGTAGCATAAATTTCTTTCGCAAAATTGATCATTCCTTCGTATCCTGCCAACGGTTCCTTCCGTTCGTGGTTGTGATCGCAGAACCCAAGTCCGATCTTGTGGGCAATGGGTCTTTCTTTTACACCTCCAATAAAAATGTCTGCCTTTTTTTGTTTCACAAAATGTGAAAGTTCCACCGGATTGGAATCATCAACAATGATGGTCCCTTCGTCACAAAGTTGTTTTATCAGCTCGTAGTCCTCGGTTGTTCCGGTTTGAGAACCTACAATCACCGATTGAACACCAATTAATCTTAATGCTTTAACCAACGAAATGGCTTTGAAAGCTCCACCTACATAAATGGCGGCTTTTTTACCAGTAAGTTGTTCTTTGTACCATGCCAGTGCCGGCATCATGCGTGAGATTTCTTCTTTGACCAACTTACGGGCTTTTGCCATCATATCATCATCTTTAAAAAACCGGGCAACATCATACAGTGCATCGCTCATATCTTCAATTCCAAAATACGATACCCGCATCGAAGGAATTTTATATTCATCCGTCATCATTTTTGCAAGGTAATTCATCGACCCTGAACATTGTACCACGTTCAGCGCGGCATTATGTGCATTGCAAATATCATCCACACGTCCGTCACCGGTAATGGTGGCATTGACGTGCACACCCATTTTTTTATAGTATTCCAATAAAATCCAAAGTTCTCCGGCCAGATTGAAATCGCCAAGTATGTTGATGCTTTTTGCCGGAGTGAAAGGTTTGCTTTTTGTTCCGACTAATGTGAAAATAGCCTCACAAGCTACCTTGTACCCGTCTTTTTTTGATCCCTGAAAGCCGGGAGCTTGAACCGGAATAACCGGTATTCCCTTTTCTTTTTGTACGGTGCGGCAAATTTGTTCCACATCGTCGCCTATAACTCCGACTATACAGGTAGTATAAATAAAAGCCGCTTTTGGATGGTGCAGGTCGATCAATTCAATAATTGATTTATAGAGTTTTGGTTCGCCTCCGAATATTACATCACGTTCCTGCAAATCGGTGCAATAGCTTAACCGGTGCAATTCAGGTCCTGAAGATAAAGACCCCCGGATGTCCCAGGTGTAAGCGGCGCAACCTATCGGTCCGTGAATTACGTGTAATGCATCAACGATTGGGTACAGAACCACACGCGACCCGCAAAATACACATGCCCGTTGGCTTACACTGCCTGCCAGACTGGCTTTGTTGCAATCGATGGTCCGTTCATTTGCCCCGGCAACCGATACTTGGTTTTGCCTATCATCTAATATATGTCCCATGTTTCTGTAATTTAGGATGCAGTATTTAGGAATCCGCATATACCCTTATTCATTTATCGTGCCATTAACATGTTGTAAAACATATTTTATGAGATATATGGTTGTAGTATATTGATAATTAGCGTAATGAATTTTGTTTTTTCTTCTTTAAAGTGTTAAATTAAATATTTTTCTACAATATTTAATTTGAAATAAACATACATTTATGTAGGCGAATATACTTTAATGTAGGAATATATTTCTCGTTTAGAATTATTCTTTATGACTTTCTTTAACTGCAATTTTTTATATAAATAATTGGCGACCCTACATTTTGTAAGGTCGCCAATATCATTTGTTAACTAAACTATTACCTTTTTACAACTGAAATTCAAATTTTTCTTCCAGACATGTTTTGTCCATTTGGTCAAGAAATGCATCCATGATTTGTTTTACTAAATTAGCTCCGCCATCATAACCCGTTTTTGCAAAGTAATTATGTCCCGGACGATCGGCAATAGGGAAGCCAAAACGTACTAATGGTGTATTTTCATCTCGTGCTATGTATTTACCATAGGTATTACCAATAAGTAAATCAACGCCTTCCTGTTTAATCCATTGATGCATTCGGAACATGTCAGCCATATCACCATTCATGAATTTTGCTTCAGGAATGTCTTTCAGCAATTCAGTCATTCTTTCCTGAAAGTATTTACTTGGAGTACCTGTAACAACGTAAACCGGTTTCATATCCATGCTTAACAGGAATTCTACTAATGGAATCAAAGTATCGGGATCTCCCCAAAGTGCAACACGTTTTCCATATAAATATTTAGAGCTATCTGAAATAAGATCAATTAATCGACCTCTTTCGTCACTTAAACTATCCGGAATTGGTACATTAGCATGACGACTCAAGGACATTAGGAAACGGTCAGTAGCTTTGAATCCAATGGGGATATCAAGCATTTCAAATTTCACTTTACATTTGTTCTCAAGTTTAATACAGGCATCTTCTGTACATGAATGTCCAAGTCCCAGGGTAAATTTACTATCACCTGTCAGGGTCAGATCTTTAGATGTTGTTCCACCAGCCGGATACATTTTATAATGTCCATCAAGCGGAGCATCCAATACATCGGTCATATCGGGGAACATAATGGTACGGGCTTCCATAACCGATGCCAATCGTTTGATTTCACGCATGTCCGAAGGTTCCATCCATCCTGCAACTAGGTTGATAACATTACGTTTTTTAGGAGTTGCTGTGGAGAAAAATTTCACCATTGCAGCTACCTGATTTGAGTAACCTGTAACATGAGTTCCAACATAACTTGGCGTGTTGCAGTAAATCACTTGTTTTCCTTCCGGAACAAATCCATCTTCGTTGGCTTTTGAAATAATTTGAGTCAGGTCATCACCAATTGTTTCCGATAAACAAGTTGTGTGAACTGCAATTATTTCAGGTTTATAAACCGTAAACATGGTTTCAATTGATTGCAGAAGGTTGGCAGAACCACCGAATACCGAAGAACCTTCGGAAAACGAGCTGGTTCCGGCCATGATCGGTTCTCTGAAGTGACGTGAAAGTGCACTTCGGTGATACGAGCAACAGCCTTGTGACCCGTGACTGTGAGGCAGGCATCCGTGGATACCCAATGCAGCATACATTGCGCCTACTGGTTGACAGGTTTTGGCCGGGTTAATGGTCAGTGCTTTCCTGTCTATTTCTTTTGCTGTGGTATGTCTGAGTAACATAATTTCTTGAATTAAAAAGAACCCCTAGCCCCTAAAGGGGAACTAAGTTACTTCGGTTCTTTAGTTTATAATTTCTAATTATTATTCTGAATTTTTCAGAAACTGCGTCTTGAATCCCCTTTAGGGGTTTGAGGTCTAATTGAAAACGTATTCCGCAGTTACGAATTCTTCACGTTCCCATGGAGCTTTCATCTGTTTGAAAATGGTGCTGCATGCAATCATTTCAATGTCTTTATAAAAGTTGATCGCTCCTTCAAAACCTGCATATGGGCCACCATTGTCGTAGTTATGAAGCTGTTTCATTGGAATACCCATTTTTTGAACCACATATTTTTCTTTGATACCTGCACAGAATACATCCGGTTTGTACATTTCAATGAGTTTCTCCATTTCGAAGTGACTTAAATCATCGATCACCAATGTGCCTTTTTTCATATCGGTCATCATTCCTTTGTACTCGTTGAATTCGATATCAAATGCTTCTTTCAACAGAGCCAATTCTTCTTCGGATTTACGGGGTTTGAAACGGGTAGGATCCGGAACTACGGTGATCTCTTCAATGTTACGACTGTCAGCATCGATTTTAATTGAAGGCATTACACGGCGACCTTCATAGTCATCACGGTGTCCGAATTCGTAACCGGCAGTAAGTGTTTCCATCCCTAATTCGTTAAATAACTCTTGATAATGGTGAGCACGGGAACCTCCAACAAACATCATAACTGTTTTACCTGTAGTTTTAGTTTTTGCTTGTTCAGCAGCAACTTTTACACCTTCCATTTCTTCGGCTATTACTACTTCAATCCGATCTTTCAATTCCTGGTCTCCAAAGTATTGTCCAACTTTACGTAATGTCTTTGCAGTAGCTTCGGCACCAATAAAATTTGCTTTTGCCCATGGAATACCGAATGACGTTTCAAGCATTTCTGCCACGTAGTTGATTGAACGGTGACACATTACCAAGCTAAAATCAGCATTATGAGCTGTTTCGAATTGCTCAAGAGTAGAGTTACCCGACATTGTAGCAATAATATCAACCCCGATTTTTTTAAATAATTCATCAATCACGAATGCATCACCACCAATATTGTATTCTCCCAATACGTTTATTGCATATTTGTTTTTACGTACATAGTTATCATTGTTTCCAATCAGGTTTTTGTACAAACCGTTGTTTGCAATGTGGTGACCGGCAGATTGTGATACACCGCGATATCCTTCGCATGAGAAACCGAAAATATTTACACCTGGTAATTCTTCTTTCATTTGGCGGGCAACACGGTGAACATCATCACCAATCAAACCTACCGGACAGGTCGAGAATATAGCTACACCTTTTGGTTTGAACAGTTCGTATGCTTCACGAATAGCTTGCTTTAGTTTTTCTTCACCACCAAACACAATGTTCGAATCCTGCATATCGGTAGAAAATGCGTAAGGTATAAAGTTATCCATTTCCGGTTTATCAGCACGGGTTTGGTTACGACGGGTTAACCACGAGTAATAACCACATCCGATGGGACCATGAGTAATATTTACGATATCTCTGGTAGGTCCGAGAACTACCCCTTTACAACCTGCATATGTACAACCACGTTGAGTAATAATTCCCGGAATGGTACGAACGTTAGCCTGTATTTGTGGAATGGAGTCAGGATCATTTATAACAATCGACTTCGTTCTTTTTTTTGCGACTTTACTTGGGTAAGCTGCTGATACTTCTTCAGCAAATTTACTCATATCAAGTTCTTCTATTAAATTTTTTGCCATAATGTTTTTAATTTATAATGCATAAATCTCCCGATAGCTATCGGGATTATAATTGCAATTCACGATTTCAATTCATAATGTAAAAACTATTTTATGCATTATGAACAGCGAATTAATCTAATGTGAGATCACCCGTTTCACCTGTTCGTACACGAACAGAATCAACCGTATCAATCACAAATATTTTTCCATCACCACTATTTTTTGTCTGATTGGCTTTGATAATGGTTTCAACTGCCAAATCTTTCTTGTCGTCTGTCACGACAAGCGTTATCATACGTTTCGATTTCAAACGTGGCATTTCAATAATGAGATCCTGTTGATCAGGGTCTAAATTGGCTGCTTTCTTGAAACCTCCCTTTCCCATACCTCTACCCAAAACAGGCATGGCGGTAAATGATGGAAGCCCTACATCCGAAAGTGCCAGTTTCGTTTCGCTCATCTTCGAAATTCGTATCATTGCTAATATTAGTTTCATATTTCTTGAATTTTGACCCCCAACCCCTAAAGGGGAGTAAGAAAGGTCGAGATTTATATTTAAATTTTAAGTTAGCAGTCCGCCAAAATCCCCCTTTAGGGGGTTAGGGGATTTTAAACTTCTCTTGTACCACTGGAAATAGTGTAACTTTCTTCAACTTTTGTGACAAATATTTTACCGTCACCAAACTGACCTTTTTCTCCTGTACGGGCAGCTTCCATAATTGTTTCGATCACAAAATCCTTATCCTTTAAAGGAATGGTAATCATCAACAAGTCTTTTGGAAGTTCATCGTAAGTAACGTTTCCAACTTTGATACCCCGCTGTTTACCTCTACCAAATACCGATAATTTTGTGACTGCAGGAAAGCCTGCATCAAATAGTGCTTTCATTACTATTGTTGACTTCTCAGGACGAACTATTGCTCTTAATAAATACATAATAATAAATTTTTAAAACTACCCCTAACCCCTAAAGGGGAATAAAGAAGTTATGTGTTTGTAATAAATATATTTGTTATACGATTTCCAAAGCCCCCTTTAGGGGGTTGGGGGGTCGTCGTGTCTTAATTCATAATTCCAAATCCAACCAACAATTCTTCAAGTGCCGACATTTCCAATGGTTGTGGAATAACGAACATTTGATTGTCATTGATTTTTTTAGCAAGAGTACGATATTCATCTGCTTGTGCGTGATCCGGAGCGTGATCGATAACAGTTTTACGGTTGATTTCGGCATGTTGAACCATGTTTTCGCGGGGAACGAAATGAATCATTTGTGTTCCAAGTTGACGGGCGAATTCTTCAATCATGTTGGATTCATTGTCCACCTGACGTGAGTTGCAAATTAAACCGCCTAACCGAACTGTTCCGACTTTACCAAATTTAGAGATAGATTTACAAATGTTATTGGCAGCATACATTGCCATCATTTCACCCGATACAACGATATAAACTTCTTCGGCTTTACCATCGCGGATTGGCATGGCGAATCCACCGCAAACAACATCACCTAATACATCGTAAAATACATAATCCAATGCTTTGTCTTCGTCGTAAGCACCAAGTTGTTCCAGTAAGTTGATTGAAGTGATAATACCACGTCCGGCACATCCAACACCCGGTTCAGGACCACCTGATTCTACACAGCTGGTGTTATTAAATCCAGGTTTCATTACATCGTTCAAATCAATGTCTTCACCTTCGTCACGAAGTGTGTCCAATACCGTTTTTTGAGCCAAACCGTGTAAAAGTAATCTTGTTGAGTCGGCTTTTGGGTCACAACCCACAACCATTACTTTTTTTCCCATTTCTGCCAAACCGGCAACAGTGTTTTGCGTTGTGGTACTTTTACCAATTCCGCCTTTTCCGTAGATTGCAATTTTTCTCATCTTTTTTATATTTTAAATAAATAACTAATGTTTCTTTTGTTACTGTTTTTTGAATAACTTGAAACCTCTTATTCATTTACCGTGCCATTAACATTTTGACTGATCATTTTTAATCCATAATATGTATTTAAAATGTAGATATACAGGTATATAATATTTTATAAATTTTCGATATTATGTTAATTGTAGTTCGGGAGTCTTGAGTCGAAATAATTAATAACCCTACAATATTGTAGGAAAATGAGACATAATGTAGGGAAATGTAGGATTCTTAAAGTGCTGTAATTTGAAGAGAAATTTTTATGGAAACACATTCTTTTTTTTACTTTTGCTAAATAATTCATGAAATGTACTGAATGAAAACTGAAAATAGAATATCAGATACTATCGATTTTGTAAAAAAGACATTAGCTGATGCAGAAGGCGGTCACGACTGGTGGCATGTTTACAGAGTATGGCAATTAGCCAGGCACATTGCTACAACCGAAAAAGTTGATTTGTTTGTTGTAGAATTAGGAGCTTTGCTTCACGATATTGCTGATTCAAAGTTTCATGAAGGTAATGAAGAAGTTGGACCACTTAAAGCACGTGAGTTTTTAAAGTCTGTTGGAGTTGAAGAAAAGGTCATTTTCCACGTAGAACAAATCATTTTGAATGTGTCATTTAAGGGTGGGAGAGAGGAACAAAAGTTTACATCCCCGGAATTGGATATAGTTCAGGATGCCGATCGACTGGATGCATTGGGAGCAATTGGTATTGCACGCACTTTTAATTATGGAGGTTTTAAGAACAGGGAAATTTATAATCCTGAAATTAAACCAAATCTGAATATGACCAAGGAAGAATATAAAAACAGCACAGCTCCCTCACTGAATCATTTCTACGAAAAACTTCTATTGCTTAAAGGAAGAATGAATACTTCCACCGGAAAACAAATGTCTGAACATAGACAACAATTTATGGAGCAGTATTTAGAAGAATTTTATTTGGAGTGGGAGGGGAAGTTATAGGAAGCATTTTTTCTGGTTATAAAATTTGATACATTATTTAAATCGTTCATCCGAACGTAATTTTTCCAAAGGCAGATTTCTGTTTTTTTCTAACCATCCAATTTTCACATTTAGCCTGTTGTCGTATCTTGGGTAAAAGGGTTTTATGTCAATTAACGGTGTACCATCAAGCATATCCACTTGTTCTACCGTTAATATATTCCCTTCAATCCCAATTAGTTTTACTGTCGAAATTCCTATTGCATTCGGTCTCTTGGGAGCTTTCGTGGCAAAAATACCATGTTTCTCTGTATCCATAAATGGAGTAACAATCAGTTCGTAACCTTCAATTTTATGAAAATGGTAGACAAGTGTTATGTGCGAAAACCCAACCAGGTCTTTTAAACCATCACTGTATTCTTCAAAAATCTCAATATAACCTTTGACTCCTTTAGCAGCAATTGGCTGGATGGGCATTTTTTTTACATCCAAATGTGGAGTGTATATTGTTCCGATAGGATGAATAACTATTTCGTTCATGGTCATATGAATTTAATGTGAAACCGGTTTTAAATCAGTTTTTAAAATCGTAATTTAATTACTGTCAGGACTTTGATAATTATATGCTTTAATAAATTTCAGGGTAATCTGGTCTTCATCCTTTTGAACCATTTCAAACTTACCTTTATAGATGATCTTTAAATAATTTAAGTTGGCTGTAGTCGTAATCGATTTGAAAAGTTTGTGCCTTTCCGTGTCAATACATTCTTTATTAAACCAGCAAAACATTGAATCGGCTTTTTTTGTGTCAAATTGAAGTATAAACAAACCATGTTCGGAAAATACCAGATCTTCGTATGCATAAGCTAAATCAAGTCCGGTTGCATCTTTAATAATGAAACGGGCTTTTTCCAGTTCAAAGAATTGAACTTCTTTCTCTGAAGTAATATTTGAGTTCGTTGTTGACATATTTATCTGTTTTATAAGTTTTGAAGAGGCTAATACAATAATTATACCGTAGTAGCTAAATTACAGTATAACAGTAATTTGTAATTTATTCTGTTTTTATTATGTTGCATTATTCTACATTTTGGTAAGTGTTTAGTCTAGTGAATTGAATGATTAACTGAATTGATCTAATCTACACCCAGAATGACTGCAGAAGCTTTTATAATGGCACTGGCTACTACAGCAACTTTAAGTTCAAGCGAAGCTACCGACGATTTCGTAATTACAGCTGTGATTGTATTTCCGCTCCCCAGATTGATAGAAACTTCATCATTTATAGCTCCTTCAAGAATACCGGAGACTTTTCCTGTCAGTACATTTCGGGCACTGATTTTCTGAACATCGATTCCAATAATTACATTGGACGATTTGATAAGTGCATAGGCTGTTTTGCCTACTTCTAGCTCCAGATTCTTTACTGCAGCATTAGTTACAACCGACACGATAGATGTTCCACCGGGCAAGCTTATGACAACTTCAGAATTTATAGATCCTTCTGTGATGGAACTAATAGTTCATTTATTCTATGCATAAATAGAGTTTTTCATCACTTATGTCTTATTTTCGAGGGGGACTAATCCACCTTATTCAATGACAATCGTTTTTCCTTCATTTTGGTCTCTCTGTGAGGATAATAATGTTGATAAATTTATGAAAAATGAAAATACTACAGTAGTAAGTTCCAGGCACTTGTATTCCTACATTATTGTCGTTTTACCATTTATTTACCTTCTTTTAAGTATCCTTTCAATATACAGCCAATTCAGAATATAGTCATAAATCACATTATATCAATAAGATAATTTATTGGCACAGCAATTGAATAGCCCGTTGCATAATTTACAACACTTTGGTGCACAAAAGTGAAGTTCATTTCAATAATAGTTACTCAATCCATGAACTCAATGAATCACTATCCTTTCAAAATGGATGCAGACCTTTCGTTTTATCGTGAAGATGAATTGTTTTTGGGCAATACACAAATACGATTACTGAAACAAGTATTGAAAGATGGATCAATACTGGCCTCAGCCAAAAATCTGAAAATGTCGTACCAGCATGCATGGCATATACTCGACAAGTTAAATCAGTTGTCACCTTTACCGGTGGTTATCCGGCAAAAAGGAGGAAGAGATGGAGGAGGTTGTGTGGTAAGTAATTACGGGTTGAAACTAATCAGAACCTTCGAGGCTAAAGAAATTGCTATGAAAGAGTTTCTTGCTAACAATAGTGCTGATTTCGACAGCTGTTTTTTTTGACCTTCGATATACTTGCGATAACATATCGCTATTTTTTTTAATAGCGTTATACTTTCAAGTATATAACGATAATTAATTTATTATTATTCATTTACAACTATGGTAGAAATAATATGAAGTCGTATTAAACAAGTATTGGTATGAAAAAGAATTTATGTATATTATTGCTCTTTTTACTCGCTTTTCCATATGGCAAAGCCCAAACAGTGGTTATTGACGGGGAAATTCGTCCGCGGATTGAATATCAGGATGGATATTCAAAACCTATATTGGCGATTAATGACCCGGGTATTTTTACTTCTCAACGTACCCGATTGGGAATGACTTTCACAAGTGGTTTACTTACTACCCAAATCACACTGCAAGATGCGCGTATTTTTGGACAATACTCAAACACAGCATCCGATGCTACTACAGGAATTTATGAAGCATGGACAGAAATGTTGTTAATGCCGGGTGGTTCATTAAAAATAGGTCGTCAAACAATAAAATACGACGATAACCGATTATTTTCGGCACCTGCATGGAGTATAACCGGAACTACCCACGACTTGTTGCTTTTCAAGTACAATATTAATGACTTTCAGGCTCATTTAGGACTTGCGTACAATAATAACAGTGAAATTGCGAACGAAACATTTTATACTCCGGGAGATAAATATAGGTCAATGGGATATTTATGGGTATCGTCACCTACTTACAAAGGCTTTACTCTAACTGCAATAGCCGTGGCTGAAGGTGTACAAGATACAGCAGGATTAGGTACTACTAAATACAAAATAACCGATTTGAATCAGGCAATTACCTACGGAGGCAATTTAAAATACGCTGATAAAGATGTTCCATTCTCAGCTTTAGCAACAGCCTATTTTCAGGCTGGAAAAAGTAGTCTGGGCAAAACCATGGCGGGTAAATTGCTCTCTATAAAAGCTGATTATTCGTTTACAAACAACATCTCAGCCAGTCTTGGAACTGATTATCTTTCAGGAGATAATAACGGAACTACTGATGGTATTCAGAGCAACTTCAAAAAATTATACGGTGCAAACCACACTTTCAACGGTTATATGGACTACTGGAATACTCCACTAACACAAGGTTTACTGGATTATTACGGAAATGCTACAACTAAAATTGGGAAAAAACTGAGTTTGGAAGGTGATTATCATATTTTCAATTCAGAGTTTTCTGGTAAAAACAAAAAAGGAATAGCGTTTGGAAAAGATTTAGGTGCAGAGTTTGATTTTTTGGTAACCTACAAACTAAACAGTTGGACTATAGTTCAAGGAGGTTACTGTAGGTATTTCTCGAACAACAACACAATTGTAGCGAAAGATATTATGACTTCGGCAACAGTAACCCCTGAGATCAGAACTCCACAATGGGCGTATGTGATGTTTACTATTAAGCCTACATTTTTGAATACTGCTTCGGCAAAATAATCCAAAACATATAGCGATTGAAACCCGCTTGAAGTATAACATATTTAAATCAAAAACAATCCTATATGCTATATATTACTGTAAGTCGGAATTAAAAAGAAAACATTATGAAACGAATAATAATCTCTTTAGCGATATTGCTCGCTACAATAACAGTGTCGGCTCAAAAAGTAAATGTAGCTGCAGCAGCCAACTTGCGTTACGTATTGGAAGAAATAAAAACTACTTATGAAAAGCAAAACCCCAAAGCAAAAGTAAACCTCACATTCGGGGCTTCGGGGATGTTGGTACAGCAAATTCAAAACGGCGCTTCGTTTGATTTTTTTATGTCGGCTGATAATGAGTTTCCCCTGAAACTTAAAGAAAAAGGTTTAACAGTTGGACCTATGTCAACTTACGCATTTGGGAAACTAGCACTTTACAGCACAACACTCGATGTGGATAAATTAGGATTAACAGTCCTGAAAAACGGGTTAATTAAAAAGATTGCAGTGGCAAACCCACAAACTGCCCCCTATGGCGAGCGTTCAGTTGAGTTGCTTAAAACACAGGGGTTATATGAAACATTGAAAGATAAGATTGTAATTGCCGATAATATTTCTGCATCTGCACAATATGCATTTACGGGAAATACTGAAATCGGGTTTATTGCTTATTCGTATGCTTTAGCTCCAGATATGGAAGGAAAGGGGAATTGTTATATTATTCCTCAGAATTTATATAAACCAATTGTACAGGCTTGTATATTAATAAAAACGACAACTTTAAATACCGAATCAGCCAAATTCAAAAAGTTTGTTCTTTCACCTGCAACAAAAGCAATTTGGGAAAAATTCGGATATTCGGTTCCCGAAAAATAGAGAATTTATTATCCCCGGATTACGCCAGATTATATTTTAATCAGTGTATATCCAGGGACTAAAAAATACAGAACATGAATCAAGACTTTATTGACACATTAATACTTACCGGAAAGCTGGCGGGATCTACAACTCTGATTTTGTTGGCAGTCGGTTTTCCATTAGCCTACATATTAGCTTACAAAAGGTTCTTCATAAAACCATTTGTCGAAGCATTGATAAGTATGCCAATGGTTTTACCTCCAACAGTTTTGGGATTCTATTTACTTGTAATTTATAGTCCTCAAAATGCATTTGGCAGGTGGTTGGAACAAACATTCGACCTGAGACTGGCATTCAGTTTCGACGGCATATTGTTAGCCAGCGTCATTTTTAGTCTTCCATTTATGATTCAGCCTTTACAAAACGGTCTGCTAAGCATTCCAAAAAGTTACAGGGAAACAGCATATACACTTGGAAAATCCGAGTTTACCACTTTTATTCGCGTTTTAATGCCCAACATGATTCCTTCAATTATTACTGCCATTGCTATGACTTTTGCTCATTGTATTGGTGAATTTGGAGTCATCATTATGGTTGGAGGAAACATACCAAATGAAACCCGGGTGGCATCCATTGCTATTTACGACGAAGTTCAGGCAATGAATTTTCAAACTGCCAATCAATATTCATTTGTTCTATTTATCATTTCGTTGCTCATACTTACTGTAATTTTCAGTATGAACGGCAAGAAAAAAATATTATTTTAACATCTACCCACTAAAGGGGAATAAGAAAAGAATCCACGATCCTTTAAAGGGATGAAAAGAAACATTACTCAATAGAAATTAGAATATGAGAAACTTAAAAGACAACACTAAATTCAACTCCCCTTTAGGGATTGGGGGTTCTTTATATATTTCAATAACGAAAGCCATGCTTACTTCGGAAGGGCATACAAATTTAGAAATAGCGACTGAAATCCGTGGTAATGAATTGCTTTGTCTCTTTGGCCACTCTGGAGCAGGAAAAACCACCTTGTTGCGTATACTTGCAGGTTTGACTAAACCCGACAAAGGGAAAATCATATTCAATGATATGGTCTGGTTTGATTCTGAAAAGAGAATAAATCTGTCACCGCAGCAACGAAATGTAGGTTATATGTTTCAGGACTATGCACTATTTCCAAATATGAATGTAGAACACAATATAAGTTTTGCCCAAAAAATTAAGGATAAAAATGAAGTTGAGAAATTGATGAAACTTTTCGATCTGGATATTTTGAGAAATCAACATCCCGAAAAACTTTCGGGCGGGCAAAAACAACGCGTGGCACTGGCTAGAGCTCTAGCTGCCAAACCCAATGTTCTGCTGCTTGATGAACCATTATCGGCACTCGACTTTGATATGCGACTGGCCTTACAATATGAAATAAAGAAAGCACACGAAATATTAAATACGATTACGCTCATGGTAAGTCATGATTTACAGGAAGTCTTTCATTTGGCGGGTTCGGTAATTATGCTCAAAAACGGAACAGTCATCAATCAGGGAAGAACCGAAGAAGTTCTTGGCAAAAAAACCTGAAAAACAGATTTACTAAAAAATAATGTTTGATTCAATAAAAAAGTTATGAGATTAAGTACTAGAAATCAATTAAAAGGAACATTTTAATTGATTTTTCAATCTGTACCTAGCATGACATCGTTTTTCGCTACCTGAATCAATTGAGATTTTTTACTTACAATATGTTTCTTATTAGGATATCGGCTTTTTGAATTCATTTTCATACAGTTCATTGATTTCCTCTTTGTGACTTTCAAGATGCTGTAGGATGATATTTTCCACATAGCTGCTAAGCCTAGCTTTGTGACCACCAATCACGTTCACGATCTTCAAAAGGGTCAAGTGGGTCTCTCTAGTGAGCCAAAACGGTTGCCGGTCTGTAAAATCTACTCTTTCAAAATATATCTCCCGATAATTAGTTTGACCAGTATGTCTTCGTTTTACGGCTTCTTTCATTTTCGGAATCACGATAGCCGGTTCATCTTTTTCGATGATAGACCTTAGCTCGATTCCGATTGTAGTATCCCGCATCATTGGAAACCCTTGTGAAATATCTTCTTCACTAAAACTCTCATCAACCTTTGGAGTATTCGTTTGCGTTGTCATAGTTGTAATAATTAATGTATAAAATCATTCTGTTTTTAAATATGCGTTGTTTGATTTTTGTAAGTCAATATTGATTTCAATAATGATTGATTGAAAGTTATCTTGTTGTCAAGATTTTATGTATACAAGTTTACAATATTGTACGTAAACAAGTATACAAAATTGCAATACTTATCGAAAACAAGTTTTCTTTATTTAATATCATCAAACTATCAATAATGATTTCAATAAATATTACATGCAAATAAAGAAAGAAAATATGACCCTTTTTCAAACTGTCTCTGTTTGTCACAGTCAGACCACTTTTGTCCTACATATAGATATGCCACAACTCAAAATCAGAAACTAATTTTACATTGTCATTTATAAACTCAGATCATGATATATCGAAGGCATGCAATAAAGCTAATTACATTTGCATTTGGCAAATGGCAAGTTGTATTTTGAGATGCTTGAAATTCTTTCAGCATCTCAAAATGACTTGCCCTTTCAGGGGGAAAAACACCTCCGAAGTCGGTGTTTTAGAAGAATAATTTATGGAGCAAATAGCTCAAAATTAAAATTAAAGTAATTTGAATAAGGTGGAGAATAAAGAAGAGAATAAATTGTCTCAAAGACGCAAAGCAGGTAGGATTCCTAAGAGTGATCCTGCTGCCATATTTCGATACGCGATAAGTCTGAATCAGGTAGAAAATGCTGCATTCTTAGGTCGTTTTGATGAATCTGGAATGACAGTGAAAGTACATTTTATCACGACTTGCATCTTTAATAAACACTTAAAGGTTGTCAGATTGGATAAAGCAGCGATAGATTATTATATGCGATTGACTACATTTTATTCTCAATTTCGTGCCATTGGAGTCAATTATAATCAGGTCGTGAAAACCATAAAATCATCTTTTCCGGAGAAAAAAGGTCTCGCTTTGTTAGCAAAGTTAGAGAAAATAACCATTGAACTAGTCGCATCAAACCGTCAGATTATGAATCTTACAGAAAAGCTTGAAGTAAAAATATACGGTTCAGAAGCTAAACTGGTATCGACAGATAAAATGACACTGGAATAACGGTTAAAAATGATTCTCATATGCAGCTAAGCAAGTCCCATTTTCGAGTATTTCTGAAACATGGTTGGTAGTAATAATCAACGGTCAAGTAGCTTGCAAAATAGCCCAAAGGAAGGAGTTGTAGAGAAATTTTCTTACATATTTCCCAATCTTAATTGTAATAGTATATAGAATCATAACTCTCTTTTAAAAGCAACTAAATTGGTTTTGATTGCCATTTGTAAATCAGATCTCACAGCTGCTTTTTTAGCGTAATGATCCCATTTACAAACAATCGCCTTGATATCTTCAATTATTTGCTCCCCCTTTTTTATATTGTTAGCTTTTGCAATAGTCATTAAGTCCTCGTTTGAGATATTTTTGTGTTTTCCATTAATACTCAATGTGTGTTGGCTTACCCAAATGTTAGTTGGATCGTATGAATAGCAAATATCGTAGGCTGGAGATAATTCCCACTTGCTATCTTTTTTTAATATAAATGAGAAGTTTTTGGTGTGATCGTCATAATTAGTTGCAAATACATTGAATACCATTCTTCTAAACATTTGCTCTGCTTCAGGATAAGTCAATCTAAGCATGCGCATAGTTTGAAACAGTTGTTCGTAACTGTAGCTGAACAAATTTTTATAATCAAAATGTTGAATTCCACAAAATGTTTGAACATGGTGTTTAATATCATGCCCTTCTCGATCAAATCGTTTGGTCATAAAGTGTGCATGTCCGTTTTCTTCAAGTAATTCACACTCCATCATGTTTATGCCACAATCTTTTGCCATTAAATAATAGGCATATTCTACTCTTCCATATCCATGGCTCACACCAAATTGAGCATCACTTACTCCGTCAAGTTTTATTAACCAATGTTCAAAGCCTTTAGGTGCTTTTGCTTGTCCAGACTTAACTACTCCTGTTTCTTTATTATACGCAATTACGGCTTTTGCCCTTGCACCACCTGCCGAAGTCCCAATTTTCAATATCTCGCTTAACGCTTTTTCTTCATCATCGTTCATGTTTACATTGAAGTTTTCTCTCTTTGCAAACATTTTCTGGGCAATATCCACTAAACTTTTAATTTCAATATCAAAGGTCTGTTTGGTGGCTTTTAATTGTGCAGGTTCAAATTCCAAAGCACCCATTCCTCTTGCACCAATAAAACACAATTGCTCAACAGGATTCATGCTATTGAGCGGACGACCGTTTTGTGTCAGCCACAGATTTATCAATTGATTCCCGTATTTGTCGGGCAACACGTCAGCCAACAAGCCAGGCAACCCCTTAAAAGTAGCTACTTCTTCATCTTTATCTTTGCGTAATTCAGGAAAGCGATAGATTCGATCTCCATTACTTAATGGCATTTTCAATGGCGATAATTCCCAGCCTTTCAATAGAAATTTCTTGTCATATTGAAAAGTGGCAACCTGTTGTACAACATCCCAACGAATAGCACCAACTAATTCGCCCCATATCTTTACTTCTGCTGAATCTACCATTCTAGATCTTCTTTTGTGTTATTACTTTCTTTGCTCCTCTTTCCAGCACGTTGTCTTTTATTTTTTTGCAGCTTTGCATATTCTATTGGACTTATTTCAGTTTCTACTTTGAATACATCCATAATATACAATAATTCCAACACACGCAAAACCTGTATCAGACTGCTTATCGATATGTTTCCTCCACGTTCCAACAAACTCATGGTGGAGCGACTTATACCAGCGGCAAGTGACACTTCGGTTTGCGATTTATTTTGATTTATCCTGTGATGTTTTATGAAATTTCCTATAGTCTCGCACAACGCTTTATCAGTCATCGAAAACCAATTATTGTATGATATATCACTCATAAGGCATAAAGTATATAGTTAGTGCATGAAATACAATGCAAATGTACTAATAATTTTTCAATACGAAAAATTATCTGAATTGAATGAAATATCAATCATTAAATGCTTTTATCTAATGTTTGAGTGATATGTCATGCAAAGTATCAATAATGGGTATGGTTCATTGTATGAGAGACACATCAGGTTTTCACTGAATATAGAAGCTTGACTTTACAAGAAATCCTTTTGCTCTCCTTCACTTTCTTACAGAAACCGTTTTTCATCAACTAATAATACCCAAGTTGTATGGGTTTTTTATTCAAAGATTACCACTTTCCAAAGCCTTATAAATAAGGCACTATAAAACTTTCTTCATAAGTAGTTTACCCAAGTTGTGAAATCCATATTCGCAATTGCCAGACCTTTGTAATTAAAAATTAAACTTATGGACGTCATCACTATCGAATCTACTGCATTTAAAGAGCTAGAGGCAAAAATCAATTTGATTGCCAAATTTATAAATGAGCAACAATCGGTTAGTATTGAGAACCTGGATGAAACTTGGGTTGATAAATACGATGTATGCACATTTTTGAAAATAAGTGAACGCACTTTACAACGCCTACGATCAAAGGGGCTGGTATCCTATTCTGTTATCTCCGGTAAATCATACTATACTATCACTGAAGTAAAAAGAATGCTCACACAATACATAATTAGAAGTAATGAGGAATGTTTACAGGACTTAATCAATAATCATAAAGAGTCTGCTGAAAGAAGAAGAGTAAACAAGGGTACAAAATAAAGTTTCATAGACATTTACATTCAGTCAAATCTTATCATTATGGAAATCAATAAAGAAAATTTTGAAGCGATAATCGAAAGGGTCTTCGATAGACTAGAAATTGTTGACAAGAAAATAGATCGTTTGATAAATCAAGATGCATGTCTTAAAGGCGATGAGTTGTTGGATAATCAAGATTTGATTGGAACGCTAAAAGTAAGCCATCGAACATTACAGCGTTATCGCTCACAAGGAGAATTGCCTTATTGTAATATGAATGGCAAATCATTTTATCGACTTACCGATGTAACTAAATTTATCGATGACAAATTTATGGGAATTAAATAAATAGTTTGCTATTGAATTTTCAAGTATTTTTAGGTTTGCAACATTGAAAAATGACTTTACATTCAAAGAAAAGGGAAGCACAATTTTTGTGTTTCCCTTTTCTTTGAATTATTAGATGAGATGTTTTAAAACAGATTGAAATAGTTTTACGGCTCTATATTCTAAACATTTTTTCTATCCCTTGTAACTTTCCTGCTAATGCCTGCATATCATTGCTGATTTTACTATCGGTTATACGAGCATAGATTTGTGTAGTAGTAATATTGGTATGACCGAGCATTTTACTAACTGTCTCTATTGGAACGCCTCTTGCTAAAGTAATGGTGGAAGCAAAAGTATATATCTCAAAAGCAATAACAGGATAAACGATGTAACCTGCTGACTAAGTGGAGTAATACGCACAAAAACGCTTTGCATTGCTACATGCTAAAAACGCAGATGATAGCGAAGTTAAGCAAGAGTTCCGTTACTTATCCATTACCCTTTTGGGTTTGGATAATGGAATAGAAGAACAGCTTATCCGCTGACAAGACAACTACTTTCGCCACTAAAAGCCGGAAATTTTCGAGGTTTGGTAATAAAAGTAGAAAATGTTGTCAAAAATTGATTGTTATGCGCTGAACTACTGTATTTTGCACGCCGTCAAATAACTCTGTAATTAGTAATTTTAAATCACTAAAAAAAGAGTTATGAAACATGCATTAAAGGTTCTATTCTACCTCAAAAAGAACGAAGCAAAAGAAGATGGAATGTGTCCTGTAATGGGACGAATCACTGTAGGTAAAACAATGGTGCAGTTCAGTGCCAAAATGAATGTCCCTTTATCCCTTTGGGATACTCCTTCGGGAAGAGCAAATGGCAAAAGCAGACTAGCCACAGAACTAAACCGAACCTTAGACAAAATCAACGTGTCTATCAACGCCCACTACAAGGAAATCTTGGAGAACAAAGGGCAGGTCACCGCTGAGCAAGTAAAAAATGCTTTTCAGGGTATTGCCACAGAACAGGAAACCTTGGTCAGGTATTTTGTTCGGCACAATCAGGAGTTTAAGAAACGTGTAGGGATTAATCGGGAGGTGAGCACCTACCAACTATATGATATTTCACTCAAGCATCTGATTAAATTCCTTCGCAAAAAGTACAATTTGTCTGATATTCCATTTAGCTCATTGGACTTCTCATTCATTACATCTTACGACTTCTACCTGCGTGTTGAATTACAACTTAAACCCAACACCATTTTGGGTATCACCCGCACTATGCGTAGGATGATAAAACTTGCAATCCATGAAGGCATTATTACCCGTGACCCATTCGATGGTTATACACCTGAACGACCCAAAGCAGAACAAAAATATCTTACCCGTGCTGAATTGGATAAAATAATGAGCACACCACTGGATCATCCGAATCGATACCTTACCCGGGATATGTTTTTGTTCTCCTGTTTCACCGGGTTAGCGTTTCGTGATATGTGTAACCTAACCCAAAAGAACCTTGTTAGAGCCGATGATGGTGTTCTATGGATAACCACCAGCCGTCAGAAGACGGGAACACCCTGTCATATTCCCTTACTGGAACTTCCCTTGCAAATTATTGAGAAGTATAAAGGACTCACCAAAGATGATAAGCTCCTTTTGATGTTGAGCTGTGGACGCTTGAATGTCAACTTAAAGAAGATAGCAAAACTTTGCGGGATAGATAAACGGTTGATTTTCCACATGGGACGTCATACCTATGCGAGTGAAATTACACTCTCGCAAGGCGTACCTATAGAGAGTGTTAGCCGTATGTTGGGACATCGAGATTTACGCTCCACACAGATTTATGCCAAGATCACCAACGACAAAATCAACGAGGATATGAAAGCCCTCGAGACCCGAATAGAAAACAAGTACCAATTAGCAAAATAAAATAACACGCAAAATGAGAATTTCAAATAAAAACTCTAAAATTGATAAAGCCATGAAACAGGATAGTGAAAATAATAACAGCAACAATAACAACAATATTAAAATCAATAATGATAATAACTATTACAACAAGAATATCAAAATGAATGTCGACAACAATAACAACAATATTAAAATCAATAATGATAATAACTATGACTACAAGAATATCAGAATGAATGTCAACAATGATAACAACAAGAATAACACTAATAACGATAATCTCAACAAGAAAAGGCGTAGCACTTTTACTGTCCTATTCTATGTGAATCGGGCCAAGGTAAAGCAGAATGGTTTATGCCCTGTTATGGGCAGGATAACCATAGATACAAAAATAGCCCAATTCAGTACTAAAACAGATATAGACTCCACCCTTTGGGATACAAAGACAGGCAGAGCCATAGGCAAAAGCAACCAATCCATTTTGATAAACCGGGCTATCGATAGTCTTACCAAAGAGATAAATCAGTTTTACACAGAGATGGTAGACAGGCAAGGATATGTTACCGCCGAACTGGTCAAAAATGCGTTGAACGGTATCGGACGAAAGCAAGAAATGTTGCTAAAGCTATTCGTAGAACACAACCAGGAGTTCAAGCTACGGGTTGGTGTAAATAGGGTAGAAGATACCTACTCCTTTTACTTACGTTCATACCGCCACCTGTTTAATTTCATACAACAAAAATATGATATGGAAGATATTGCCCTTGACAAACTCAACCTGAACTTTATTGATGCATACGACTTCTATTTGCGTGTTGACAGGCAGATGACGCAAAACACGATATTGGGACATCTGATAGTATTAAAAAAGATGATCCGCAGGGCTATTCATCAAGGAATACTCAACCGTGACCCGTTTGTAAACTATGTTGCAGAACAACCTGAAAAGGTGTGCAGACATCTGCAATCGGAAGAAATAGATAAAATCATGCAGGTTCATATAGAGTCCAAGAAGGTCTGCCATACACGGGATATGTTCGTTTTTTGCTGTTTCACAGGTTTGGCATATTCGGATATACGGAATCTTTCGCAGGGAAATATTACAACGCAGTTGGATGGTAGCTTTTGGATTTGTATAAAACGGCAGAAGACGAAAGGTGAATGTAATATCCGTTTGTTGGATATACCCAAACAAATTATCGATAAATACCGAAACGATCGTAAGAGTGATAAGGTATTCAACATAATATCACTTAATTGTATATGTAAAAACTTAGAAAAAATAGCAGTCCTATGCGGTATTGAACATATTACCTTTCACATGGCAAGGCATAATTTCGGAACGCATATCACCTTATCACAGGGTGTCCCTATTGAGACAGTTAGCCGAATGATGGGACACAGGTCAATAGCCACCACTCAAATCTATGCCAAGATTACAAACAAAAAAGTAAATGAAGATATGAAATTGCTTTCAGAACGAATCACTGATAAATATGCAGTCTTTGAAGATAAGACCATGCCTGTAGGCATCAAACTTAATCAGAATTTCAAACGGAATAAGGTAGAACAATAAGAAGAAAAACAACAATAGCAAAGAACAACAAGAAAAAGAGAAAGACCCTTTAAATGAAAACCAGATGAAATAATGGCAGGAGCTAAAAGCCTCTGCCATTATCGTTAAATTACCAACCATCTGTTGACAGCTACTCAATTGATTCTTGATACCCACTTTCTAACATTTTTTCTATGTCTGATTCTTTATAGAGTATTTTTCCACCCAGTTGGATATAGGCAATCTTTCCCTTAGTTCTGTAGTCTTGCAAAGTCCTACGACTGATTTTCAGTTTTTCAGAAACTTCTTTGTCGGTAAGAAACCGTTCTCCGTTCATGTGTGGCTTGCTGTTCTTTACCAATAGGTCGATGTCATCAAGCATCCGTTTCGATGAATTAAAAAAACTCTTAATCCACTGGCTGTCTCTTGTCAATATTTCGTTGTTCATATTCGTTGATGTTAGTGGTGAATTTTTATTTTGCCAATAATTTACACATTACCTGTTCTATATCATCCGGTTTGTAATACATTTTGTGGTTAACTTGACTATAGGGTAAAGTGCCATTGTCCCGGTATGTTTGAAGAGTCCTTTTCGAAATATTCAAAATCAGGCATACCTCCTGATTATCCATCCATTTTTTCAAACTTTTGTCTTGCTCGCTATGGAGCGAATTCATCTTTTTTTCCAATGCATCGAATCGGGTCATCATTGCCTCGAAAGTGCGGGCTTCTATGTTTACTATTTCCATATCAAATTACTTTTAGGTTTATAACTTTCTAATTTTAGGCAAATATACACCCTCATTTATTGAATTATACACATTAAAAAGGCAATGACAGCATTCGGTTATGATTGGCTTCGATTGGCTTTAACAAAGAGATAAATTGA